>Ga0207054_1019_pt1 | contig 71417 bp, 68 predicted proteins | sample Alteio_BWMinCont_60_FD_153288 | JGI IMG/M metagenome (GOLD analysis project Ga0207054, IMG submission 153288) | Enriched cells from forest soil in Barre Woods Harvard Forest LTER site, Petersham, Massachusetts, United States -... | ecosystem: Environmental > Terrestrial > Soil > Temperate forest >... | reverse complement strand
ACCAAATACAACCGCGTTAACCTCATCACCACCATAATTGTAATGCTGATAACCGGTTTTATTTATTACCAGGCCCTTAGCCTGATATTAACTAACCAGAAAGACAAAGACCTGGTGGTTGAAGAAGAGGAAGTTTTTGATTACGTAAAACTTAATCATCATTTGCCGCAAACATTTGAGTCAAACGATCAGCAAATTACCTTTGCGGAAGTCGCCCCGGGATCAATTAAGCGCGAATTTATTGATACTACCTACTTTAAAAAATGGGACAAAGGCGATGCACATAAAAGGCACAAGCACAAACATAACGGCTGGTACGAATCGGGCCGGGCATTAATATCTTCGGTAACTATTGGCGATAAATATTACAGGATATTGGTGGTTGAATCGAAGGTTGAAACGGAAGATCTTATCAGGCTGATGTTTACCATAACCGTCGGTGTTATTTTATTTTTATTGTTGATTTTGCTGATAATTAACCGTCTGATATTAAATCGGTTATGGCAGCCTTTTTATAATATTATGAAGGAAATCAGGCTGTTCAGAATTGCAGATGTGAGAGAAATTCCAAAACTTGAGACCAATATCGATGAGTTTAAAGAATTGAATGCTACGGTAGTTGATATGGCCGCAAAAGCCAAACATGACTACAAAGACCTGAAAACCTTTACCGAAAACGCATCGCACGAGTTACTTACCCCAATTGCTGTTATCAACTCAAAACTGGATACCCTTATACAAACTGAAAATTTTAGCGACAGGCAAAGTAAATTACTGAACGACCTGTATAGCGCAGTTTCAAGGTTGAACAGGCTAAATCAATCGTTGTTATTGCTGGTTAAAATTGAAAATAAGTTATTGCATGAGCAACAGCAAATAAACTTACGCGGGTTAGTTGAGGAAATGATAATTCAGTTTGAGGAGATATTCCAGGATAAGGATTTAAAACTCACCTATACGCTTGATGATAAAGAAATTTACGCGAGCCGTTACCTTGCGGAAATACTGGTAAGCAATTTGATAAGTAACGCCATAAGGCATAATTATAATGGTGGCAGCATCAATATTAAACTAACAGATAAAAATTTAGTTATCCAAAATACAGGTGGGGACATGCCACTGCCGGTTGAAATATTTAGCCGTTTTCATAAATCATCTGCTTCCGAAGGCAGTGGTTTGGGGCTAACAATTTCGCGCCAGATATGCGAGAATTTTGGATTTGCCCTTAATTATGAATTTCAATCCCCATTCCATACATTCACTATTGATTTTAGATAAGAATATATTGGTAGTTTCTTTAGAACTTTAAATGCTGCTGAATATGAAAAACTTACCGTTTTATAACCAGCCTGGAAACATCCTTATAAGGCTACTGGTAGGCTTAGTGTTTTTATCAGAAGGGATACAAAAATTCCTTGCACCTGAAGCTAACGGGGTGGGCCGGTTTGCAAAAATCGGCATACCGCATCCACAGTTTTTTGGGCCATTTACCGGTGCAACAGAAATTGTTTGCGGCATTTTATTAATTATTGGGTTATATACCCGTTTAGCCGCTGTTCCCTTATTGGTGGTTATACTTGTTGCTATTTACACTACTAAAACACCTATTTTAATGGGAAAAGGTTTCTGGGCTGCGGCGCATGAAGGTCGCGCGGATTTTTGTATGCTCATGGGGCTGATCTTTTTATTAATCTATGGCGCAGGGAAATATTCGATAGACAGTAAATTTACAAGGACGAAAAAGTCGGATTTAGGAAAAAATAAATTTTAAAAGATGGACCGGAGAAAATTTATTCTATCAGCAGGTTTAGCTTTACCTGCGGCAGGGGTTATCCCGGCAAGCGTATTGGCCCTTGTTAAAGGGAGCCATAAAGAAACTGAAAGAAAGCCCGCGGTTGTAGCCGACCAAAAACAAAAAGCCGACTACACTATTCGTATTGGCACAGGGTTAGTTGAAGTTGGGCCGCAGCATATTATTTCCACCACTACTTACAATGGCCAATTTCCGGGACCACTTTTACGTTTTAAAGAGGGGCAGCGCACCATTGTTGACATTTATAATGATACCGACAGCCCTGAACAACTGCACTGGCACGGCCAGTTTATGCCTGTAAGTGTCGACGGCTCTGCTGAAGAAGGAACACCATATATCCCGGCGCACAGTATGCGGAGGGAGATTTTTATCCCCGGGCCGTCCGGCTTACGTTTTTATCATACCCATACTATTGCAGGTGGGAATCTGAATGCCGGGCAATATTCGGGCCAGGTTGGCCCGGTTTACATAGAGCCTAAAGTGAAGCCTAACGGCTATGACAGGGAAGAATTTTTGATGCTAAAAGAGTTTGAGCCTTATTTTATGCGGGGCGGCGATATGGCCAGCGATTTTTTAAGCGGACCGGTAATTCCCGAGCTAAAAGCCATGCAGGATAAACGGGAAAAGGATTCGCCTATTAAAACTAAAGGATACGAGGTAGGTTATAAAACATTCACCATAAATGGCCGCCAGCTTGGCCATGGCAAGCCTATTGAGGTTAAATATGGCGAGCGTATTTTGTTTCATGTTGTTAACGGCAGTGGTTCCGAGATCCGCAGCCTTGCTTTGCCGGGCCATACATTTAAAGTTATCGCAATGGACGGTTTCACAGTTCCAAACCCGGCGGAAGTTCCGGTTTTATGGTTGGGAACAGCTGAGCGCATTTCGGCCGTAGTAGAAATGAAACATCCGGGTGTTTGGGTAATGGGCGACCTGGCGGATGATGACCGCGGCCATGGCATGGGCACAATCATTCAATATGCAGGCCAAAAAGGAAAGCCACAATGGGTAACGCCCAAACCGTTTCTTTGGGACTATACGTTATTCGGTAAAAAAAACGCCCATGTTCCTGAACCTGATGAGGTCATAAAAATGATTTTTTCCAAGGACAACGCTGCCGATAACGGGTTTAACCGCTGGACAATTAATGGGGTGGCATTTAACATGAAAGACATGAAACCCATGTTCCATTTAAAAAAAGGTAAGCGTTACCGCTTACAGATGCGCAATGCGTCCGACGATATCCACCCAATGCACCTGCACAGGCACAGTTTTGAGCTTACAAAAATTGGTGGCAAGCATACTTCAGGCATTATGAAGGATGTAGCGATGCTCGGCGGTTTCCAGGAAATGGAGGTCGACTTTGTGGCTGATAACCCGGGGTTGACCTTATTCCACTGCCATATGCAGCTGCACATGGATTTTGGCTTCATGGCGTTGTTTGATTACGTGTAAAACCACTTTAGTTTTATGGGATACTTATTATTCAACCTGTAAGCAGGTAGACAAAAAACCACTTATAAAAATGTTGCCCCATCCTAAATTAATCCAAAATTAAATTTTAGTTTAGCTAAATAAATACCCTCATTGATACATTGGATGAAATTTTTTTTCGGCGTCATTATTTGCGCATTCACATGTTCAGTTTCACTGGCACAAACTTATACCCTTGATCATTACCTTGATATCGCAAAAAATAATAGCCCTTTATTAAAAGACTTTCATAACCAAATAGCCTCGAACCAGGTTGACAGCCTGCGTTTGCTTGCCGGTTACAAAACACAAGTTAACGCCAACAGCGGCGGTTTGTATGCACCCATTATAGATGGTTACGGTTATGCCGAGGCAATTACTAATAACCATACGCTAAATGCGTTGATGAGCGCTAACCAGGCCATTATCAGCAAAAAAAATGTCAACGCCCAAATTGCGGCAATCACACTGCAATCGTTATCCATCGGTAACCAAACCAAAATATCTGAACAGGACCTAAAAAAAGCTATCACGGCACAATATATCACCGCCTATGGCGACTTGCAGCAATTTAAATTTAACCAGGAAGTTATTGACCTGCTCACTAAAGAAGAAGAACTGCTAAAAAAACTTACCCGCGCAAACGTGTACCATCAAAGCGATTACCTTACTTTTTTGGTGACGTTAAAACAGCAGCAGTTAACGCTTTTACAGGCAAGGTTACTTTATAAAAATGATTATACGACATTAAACTACCTGGCTGGAATAGCTGATACCAGCATGATAGAGTTGCAGGAGCCTGCTATACAAAAAGCCGTGCTGCCCGATCCTGCCACCAGCATATTTTTCAGGCAGTATGGACTGGATAGCCTAAAGCTGATCAATGGCCGTCAACTGGTTGATTTTAGCTACAAACCTAAAATAAATGTTACTGCCGATGGCGGTTACAATTCTGACTTTATGGGGCAGGCCTATAAAAACTTTGGTGTGAGTGCCGGTTTTACGTTTACCATGCCGATATACGACGGCGGCCAGCGCAAAATGCTGTACCGCAAGCTTTCGTTACAGGAAGAAACCCGCGAAAATTACAAGGCTTTTTTTAACGTGCAATACCGCCAGCAAATTGCACAGCTTAACCAGCAGATCAGCGAAAATGAAAACTTGCTTATACAAATTGACGAACAGATAAAGTATACCGAAAGCCTGATAAAAGTTGACACCCAGCTTTTGCAAACCGGCGATGTGCGTATAGCTGATTTTATACTCGCCGTTAATAACTATCTTACTATAAAAAATCTACGGACCACCACTACCATTAATAGGTTACAGCTCATCAATCAGTTAAATTACTGGAACAGATAATATGAAAAAATGGATCGCGCAATATTCACGGATTATACAACTGCATTTTGTTGCTGGTATTGCCCTGTTGCTTTTCTCGTGCCAAAGCAAAGATAAAGGCGGGGATGATGATGATAAAAAAGTAGCATCCGAAACGCCGGTTACGGTTACAGCTGTTGACAGCAGTGCCCTGGCAGATTATGTTGACCTGAACGCCACTTCGACCACGCTCCAGAAAAATTATGTAAAATCAAACGCCAACGGTTATATACATCAGGTCAATGCACAGCTTGGGCATAATGTGAGCAAAGGGCAGGTACTTTTTATTATAAAAACAAAGGAAGCGCAGGCAATTGGCAACACCATTAATGTTTTAGACACCAGCTTTAAATTTTCGGGGGTAAATAAAATTAAGGCTTCGGCCCCCGGCTACATTTCACAACTAAGCCACCAGTTGGGTGATTACGTGCAGGACGGGGAAGCCTTAGCCGTTATCAGCGATAGGTCGAGCTTTGTGTTTTTAATGCAGCTGCCTTATGAATTAAGGCAGTATGTAAAAGCCGGGCAAAATGTTGGGCTAACCTTACCTGGCGGCACAAAAATAGCCGGAACAGTTAGTTCGTTTATGCCATCGGTTGATACAGTGGCTCAAACCCAGGGTGTTGTATTAAAAATTAATTCGGGCCAGCAAATTCCCGAAAACCTGGTGGCTAAAGCACGTATATTAAAAGCATCGAAAAATAACACGCAATCACTGCCAAAGTCGGCTATCCTCGCCAATGAAACACAAACAGAATTTTGGGTGATGAAACTGATAAACGAAACCACGGCGGTAAAAGTGCCTGTGAAAGAGGGTATCCAATCGGGCGACCGCGTCGAGATTTTATCCCCTAAATTTTCGGGTAAGGACAGAATAGTGATAAGCGGCAATTACGGTTTGCCTGATACAGCAAAAGTTAAAATTGTAGCGCAATGAGCCCTGTAAAAATCCCTGTGAAAGATATTTTTATCACCCATAAAAAGCCTATCGGCCTGGTTTTGGCCATAATAATTATGGGCGGTTTGTTTGTGTACTCAAAAATGCAAACATCGCTGTTTCCTGAGATTACTTTTCCCAAAATAAAAGTTATAGCCGATGAAGGGCTGCAGCCGGTAAATAAAATGATGGTTACAGTTACCAAGCCGCTGGAAAATGCTATAAAACAGGTGCCTGGTCTGCAAATGGTGCGCAGCACCACCAGCCGGGGAAGTTGCGAAATTTCGGCGTTTATGGATTGGGATGCAGATATTGACCTTAGTCTTCAAAAAGTACAGGCAAATATCGACCAGATAAAAAACGACCTGCCTGCCGATGTAAGTATCACGACGGAAAAGATGAACCCTTCGATATTGCCTGTTAGCGGCTATACGCTCGAAAGCAGTTCCCGTTCGCCTATTGAGCTGCGGCAACTGGCAACTTATACCGTAAAGCCTTTTTTATCGCAGGTTGATGGTGTATCCGAGATCAGGGTTATCGGCGGCAAAGCTAAGGAGTACTGGCTTACGCTGAACAAGCAAAAGATGAGCTCACTTGGCTTAACGCCGGATATCATCAGCACAGCGTTAAGCACCACCAATTTTGTAAAATCGGAAGGCTACCTGTCGGATTATAAAATGCTTTACCTAACGGTTACTGATGCTACCATAAATGCTATGGACCAGCTGGACAGCCTGGTAATAAGCAATAACCGCAAAAGGGTAATAAGGTTAAGGGATTTTGCCGAGGTGGCGATACAGCCCAGTATAGAATACACCCGCATAAATGCCAATGGGCACGATGGCGTTTTGATAGCGGTAATTAAACAGCCTACCGCCAACCTTGTATCCTTATCGGCAGATATGGACAGTAAGGTTGCCGACCTCCAAAAAATACTGCCAAAAGATGTAATCATTAAACCCTACTATGTGCAGGCTGACTTTGTTAATGATGCAATTCATAGTGTAACAGATTGCCTGTGGATAGGCTTGCTACTGGCAATTATTGTGGCTATTATTTTCCTTCGTTCAATAAAAGCCAGCGCTACTATACTTATTACTATCCCGGTAACACTTTGCCTCAGCCTGATAGTATTGTACGGTATTGGCTATACATTTAATATAATGACCCTTGGTGCCATTGCAGCGGCTTTGGGTTTAATTATTGATGATGCTATAGTAGTTGTTGAACAAATACACCGTACGCACGAGGAACACCCGCGGGAGCATCCGCTTAAGTTAATAAAAACAGCTATCGACTACCTGTTCCCGGCCATGATCGGCTCTTCGATAAGCACAATTGTTATATTTATACCTTTTGTTTTGATGAGCGGGGTTGCGGGCGCTTACTTTAAAGTGCTTACCAATACCATGATCATCACCCTTGTATGTTCGTTTTTTGTGACATGGATAGGCCTGCCGGTTGTTTATATATTATTGAGCAGGCATAAACCCAGGGAACAAAAACAAAAAGAGCATGTACAGCACGTAAAAAAGCAAAGATGGGTGCGGTGGTTTATTTTAAGGCCGTATGTTAGTTTGCTGATAGTTGCCGGGGCCATAATCGCTATAATTATTGTTCCGCCACTGCTTGAAACTGGCTTTTTGCCCGATATGGATGAAGGTAGTATTGTGCTTGATTACAACTCCCCACCGGGAACCTCGCTTGACGAAACGGACCGTATGCTGCGGCAAGTAGAAAAAATTATTATTGCCCAGCCCGAAGTAGAAGCCTATTCGCGCAGGACAGGTACTGAAATGGGCTTTTTTATTACTGAACCCAACCGGGGTGATTACCTGATACAATTAAAAAAAGATCATAAAAAAACAACCGAAGAGGTGATCAGCGAACTGCGTGAAAAAATTGCTGCTAACCAACCTGCATTACGTATAGACTTTGGACAGGTAATAACAGATATGCTTGGCGATCTGATGACCTCGGTACAGCCTATCGAAATAAAAATATTTGGCGATAACCAGGAAAAGCTGCAAAGCCTTTCGAAACAGGTTGCAGAGGTAGTTAATAACGTAAAAGGCACAGCCGATGTTTTTGACGGTATAGTGATAGCAGGGCCATCTGTTAGCATCGATCCGAAATATAGTAGCCTTGCGCAATATAATATTACCCCTGCCAGCCTGCAATTCCAGGTGCAAACGGCATTGGAAGGCAACGTAATAGGCAATATACTTGAACGTGAGCAGCTTTCGCCTATACGCATGGTTTACCCGGATAATCGCGGGTTAAACGTTTCAGGAATTAAAAACCAAACCATATTTGTGCCCAGCGGTAAACTTGTACCTATAAGTGAACTGGCTACTGTTGACCTAAAGCCAGGTGAAGCTGAAATTAATCGCGAAAACCTGCAATCAATGGGCGTGGTAAGCGCAAGGTTAGAGGGTGCCGGTCTCGGCAGCGTAATGCCGGCCATTCAAAAAAATATCGCCCAAAAAGTAAGCCTTCCACAGGGATATAGTATTGAATATGGCGGCGCTTATGCCGATCAGCAGCAATCGTTTAAGGAATTGCTGACCATACTAATTACGTCAAGTTTGTTAGTGTTTTGTGTGATATTGTTTTTGTTCAGGCAATTCCGCATTGCGTTCCTGATATTGATAGTAGCAGTTTTAGGCATATCGGGCAGCTTACTGGCCTTGTTTATCACTAAAACACCACTAAACGTTGGCAGCTATACCGGGCTCATCATGATAGTAGGCATAATTGGCGAAAATGCCATATTTACGTTTTTACAATTTAAACAGCGGGCGCTGGAAAACGTGAGTAATGGGGTGGAACACAGTATAGACGAGGCTATTGTATATTCGATTTCCACGCGACTCAGGCCAAAATTAATGACAGCCCTTGGCGCTATTATCGCCCTTATGCCATTGGCGCTGGGTATTGGCGCCGGCGCACAGCTGCACCAGCCATTGGCCATTGCAGTTATCGGCGGCTTTGTGATTGCTTTACCCTTACTTTTGATAGTGTTGCCAAGTTTAATGCGCATATTCTACCGTTCGGGCAAGTTTCACGAAAACACTAACGCGGTTACCGGTAAAATAGAATAAACCAAACTTTCTCCAGATTTAGAGGCGACATTTATAAAATAAACTAATCAAAATAAGTACATGAAAAAGATTTTTTTTGCGACACTATGCGGCGTATTCGCTTCACTGTCGATACATGCGCAAACCTATGTGTTAGATAAAACCATTGCTTTGCCAGGCGATGCAGGTTACGATTACCTTTCAATTGATAAGGCGAACCACCGCTTATATGTTTCGCATGGTACATCGGTAAATGTTATCGACCTTGAAACAGATCAGCCTGTTGGTGTTATTGCCGATATGAAAGGCGTACATGGTATTGCCATTGCCAATAAAAGTAACCGCGGTTTTATCAGTGACGGACGGGCAAACGCAGTAGTAGCTTTTGATCTCACTACCCTTAAAACCATTGCCACTATACCTGTTGATGCCAAAGGCCCCGATGCAATAATATATGATCCTTATAGCGACAGGGTTTTCAGTTTTAACGGCGAGAGTAATAATTCATCCGTAATTGATCCTAACACACTTAAACAGGTAGGTACCGTTGATCTTGGCGGGGGACCTGAATTTGCGGTAGCAGATGGAAAAGGAAAAATATATAACAACCTTGAAGACAAAAACAGCCTGAATGTGATTGACAGTAAAACGTTAAAGGTAATTACAAACTATCCTTTGGCGCCATGCGGGGGCCCCACAGGTATTGCTTTAGATGGTGTAAACCACCGCATTTTCAGCGTTTGCCGTCAGAATAAAGGCATGAGTGTTGTTGATGCCAAAACAGGTAACGTTATTACCACTTTACCTATTGGCGCAGGTGTTGATGCGGTAGCTTACGACCCGGAAACAAAACTGATATTTTGCTCATGTGGCGATGGTACAACAACCATTATTAAACAACAATCTGCCGATCAATATAGTGTGATACAAACGTTGAAAACCCCCGTACGCGCAAAAACAATGGCGCTTGACACTAAAACCCATAAAATATATTTAAGCGTTGCCGAATTTGAACAAGGTACCCGTAAAGTATTGCCAGGTACATTTAAAGTGCTGGTTTATAAGCAACAATAATTTTATTGAAAATTTAATACGCTTAAAATTAAGCTAACTTTACCTGTAGGTTAAATAATTTAACTATATTTACTCAATAAAATTTAGAATAAAATTATATTTTAAATTGATATTATTATATTAGCCCCGTGTGCCCCGAAAATAAACTATGATTAAAAGAACCGATTTTGTATACTCTGAGGAGTCTGAGCCTCATCGTACAAGGACCAAAAAAATTTTAAAACAGTTTCCGCATTTACGTTTGCTCATTGGAAAAAACCCAATGACCATGTTTGCCATTATAGGCCTGGTGGGTTCGATGATAGGTATTTCATGGCTTGTCCGTGATCAATCATGGTGGATAATTTTTGGTGCAGCATACTTGTATGGCGCTTTTGCAAACCATGCTCTATTTGTGATGATACATGAGTGTACTCACCAATTGCTGTTCAAAAGCCATACAGCCAATCGCTTTGCGTCAATGTTTGCTAATCTTCCCCATTTAATGCCGGGCGCTATATCATTCGAAAAATATCACCTTAAACACCATTCTTTTCAGGGTATTCATGAGCTTGATGCCGATTTGCCCAACAAATGGGAAGCTAAACTTATAAATAACTCTTTTTTGGGTAAAACGCTTTGGTTGTTATTTTTCCCGATATTCCAGGGTACACGTGTATCAAGATTGAAAGAGATCGACTTTTTTGACAGGTGGATGCTGACAAATATCTTCGTCCAGGTTGTGTTTACAACCGCCATCTGGTATTTTTTCGGTTTTCACGCAATTGCCTTTTTATTTATAAGTTTTTGGTTCTCAATAGGTTTGCATCCGGTAGGAGCACGCTGGATACAGGAGCATTACTTAACCTTTGACAGCCAGCAGGAAACTTATAGTTACTACGGCCTATTGAACATTACTGCATTTAATGTTGGCTTTCACAACGAACACCACGATTTTCCATCCATCCCCTGGAACAGGCTTCCCAAAATAAAGAAAACTGCGCCTGAATATTATGATACCCTTTTGTACCATACATCGTGGACAAAGCTATTTTTTAGGTTTTTGTTCGAAAAAGAGATATCTCTTTTTAACCGGATATTGCGGAAAGAACGCGGCAAAGTTGCCCTTTCTGATGTGTCAAAACCCGATATGGAGTTGGTGGAGGTTTGAGTTTTTTTACTTTAACTTAAGTAACTACGTATTAGTTGGAACAAGGGTATTTACAAAGTATTGACAAAACAGTGTCACCACTCTGCATTTGCATAATTACTACCTTTGTTAGTATCTAATCAGTATTGCAATACTATATTGGATGATTTTATTTCACAATAAATTAGTTTTATATTGCTGGGTTATTAAAAACTATTTGTTAATATTGTGAATAATGTTATCTTTGCGCCCCGGCAAATTGCCAATATTTTTAGCAATTAAAAACGACTTCAATATTTATGTATTACTACAACAGTAGCATATATACCAAAGACCAACTTGCAAAACTCGGGAATGCGATTATATTTCTTGCTGAAAAAATAACCCCATTGTCGAAGACGAAACTTTTAAAGTTAATATATTTAATTGAGGAGCTTTCTGTAAAAAAATATGGGTCTCCTTTTTTTAATATCCGTTTTGATGTATGGAAATTAGGGCCTGTTTCCAGGGATTTGTATGTTGAAATAACGTCCGAACCGGATTTGTTGGAACCCTACATAATAAAAGAGCATAGGAATGGTGGCGTTTTTATAAGGCCTAAAAAGAGTTTTTCCGATGATGAATTTAATGACTTAGAGCTTGATTTATTAGGAGATATTGTGCGTGTATATAAAAGATATACAGCTGACCAACTAATTGAACTTACCCACAGGAAACACTCACCTTGGTACACAACAGCACAAAAGAATGGCCTATTGGAGCATTTTGAAAACGATCTAGCTAATACATCTGATATTGAAATAGATTTATCTTCACTTATAATGCAAGATGACCAGAAACTCTCGTTGTTTAAAGGGCATAAAGAATTTTTGGAACACTCAAAAAGGCTTAAGTTTTAAATGTACACCCCCGGAAATCTTATATATTTTGATCCCTTTTATTTTAAAGATGGGTCTGAATCAAAACCTAAGTATTTTCTAGTGTTAAAAGTAATAGGCGATAGTGCTATTTTAGCCAGTTTACCATCCAGTGTAGACCATTTACCTCGTAATTTACAAATAAATCACGGCTGCATTGAAATACCTGAAGGCAATATAAACTGTTATGTTTTTAAATCAAATTTACCCATAACAAAAAACGATTGGTCTTTTAAATTTGATACGTTTTTATATGGTCAATGGATAGATGATTTTAGTATATCGCTCCTCCAAGACATATATCCAGTTGAGGAAATTGACTATAAAATTATTGGGGAACTAACAGATTTGGAATTGAAATCAGTTATTGATTGTTTTGCTAAATCGGCAACAGTAAAGAGAAAATATAAAAGGATGCTATCTTAATTGTTTGTTTTTTTTGTACGATAGCGCTGCGCTGCCCACTTCAGGCATAGATGCCAGCAGGTACCTATTGACCACCATTTTTTGTGACCAATCCCCGGCACTCGGGCATAAATAACGTAATCTTTATTAAAGCCAATATCTTTACCCCCAAATAAAAATACCTGTTGAGGTGCATTGCGTTCCCGCTTTACGGTTTCAATAAATATGCACACACAGGTTAATAATAAAACATTAACAATTTTTAACTTAGCTAATAAAATAAACAATGGAATAGATTTGCGAAGTTTTTAAAACTTCGCAAATCTGGCACGTTCTCAAACTCAGCACAAAAAATTACATAGAGTTAACTTAACGCTTATTAACTTGCCTGCTTATTAATTATGAACCAAACCATGGAAAACCACTTAGCTGAACTTTTTGAGCACCATCTTTTAAAACTGCGTGATGAAATAAACAAATTCAAAAATGAAGAAGATATCTGGCGCGCCACCGATGGAATAACGAATACCGCTGGTACGCTTGTTTTGCACCTGCTGGGGAACCTTAACTTTACCGTTGGCGCAGAATTAGGCGGAACAGGTTATGTGCGCAACCGTGAGCAGGAGTTTTCTTTAACAGGTGTGCCACGCGAAAAACTGGTGGCTGATATTGAAAGTACTATTGAAGTTGTTAAAGCAAGCTTAGCTACAATAACCCAGGCAAAACTGGATGAAACCTACCCCCGGGATATGTTTGGACCGCATAGTACCTCATATTACCTCACCTATTTTTTAGGGCATTTTACCTATCATTTAGGGCAGATAAATTATTTAAGGAGGATATTGGAAGCAGTTTGATTTCGGAATTCGGATGTTTGTCCCGATAGCTATCGGGATCGGATTTATTTTTGATTTCGGATTCGTACTGCAAACTGCTACTGCAACTATTAACTCCCGGTTCACATAAACTTCATGAAAATGCCTTATTTTTATTCAAAATATTAATCGAATGAGTACGCGCAGAAAATTTTTAGGAACAAGCATGGCCGGGATTGCTGGTTTAAGCTTGTTGCCTGCAATTAATACGTTTGCAAATGATAGCAATAATTATAAAAGACAAACAGCCGCTAAGCTTAAATTAAGGTTTGCCATAGCATCCGACCTTCACTATGGGCAGGAGGGGACTGACTCGGCTTTAAATGCTGCTAATATCGTAAAGTGGCTGAACGAAGATCATACCAAAAACCACCTTGACCTAATAATTATCAACGGCGACCTGGTTAATAACCGCCCCGACTTGCTCCCCGAAGTGAAAACAAAATATTTTGACAAGTTGCCCGTGCCTTATTATACCATACCAGGCAATCATGATTTTGCGGACGGCCCAATATGGAAAAGCGTATTTGGCTATGAGGATAAATTTACGGTTGAGCATGGCGATATCGGTTTTATATTTGCGAACACAGCCAATACCAAAGGCGGCTACGTATGCCCTGATAACACCTTTATAAAAGCTTCACTTGAAAGCTTTAAAGATAAAAAGATAGTTTTTGTGGTATTGCACATTGCCCCGGTTCAATGGATGAAATCAGAGGCGACCATATTTTTAGATTGCCCTGATACCGTTGCATTACTGCACGATTACCCTAACGTGAAAGCCGTTTTTCATGGCCACGACCATAATTTAGACGGAGTGCGCTATACCGGCAGGCTGCCACATTTTTTTGATTCGCATATAGGCGGGAGTTGGGGCACCGATTATAAAGGCTACCGCATTGTTGAAGTTGGCGATGATAATTCCATCTACACCTACCAGGTTAACGCCAGCCAAAACCCCGTGCTGAATGCGAATAAGTTGTGAGGGGAGTCCTAAAGTCGGGAAGTCGGAAAGCCCGAAAGATGTAGTGACGCCACTTTAAACAGTTCGGCAATGAGCAGCCGACTCTTACTTTATTGTCAAATTTTTCTTTCGGACTTTCGGACTTTTCTGACTCCCGGACTAATTCTTCCTTGACAATCCTAAACTTTATGTTTAATTTTATGTTGTTATACGAAAACAGGTTTAACTCAAAAACCGTTTCGTAGTTTGACCAGTTATATTTTCAAAAAAAGGAGGTCGTCATGAACATGGTTCATAAAATTGAAAGGTGGGGCGATAACCATCACCCCATGGTACTTGATCTTATCCGCATAGCGTTAGGTGTTTTTTTATTATTGAAGGGCCTGGCGTTTATGGAGAATTCAGCTTTTCTAAAAGATATGATCGAAAATCAGAATGTTGTAGCTATTTCTTCCGGCTTATTAATGACGCTTGTTTACTATGTCACGTTCGCCCACCTTGTCGGCGGTGCGTTGATCGCTATGGGGATACTGACGAGGTTTGCCAGTATTATACAAATACCAATTTTAGTGGCGGCGATATTTTTAACAGATTTTTTTCAGTCGCCTATTAATTCATTGGTGTGGCCTTCTCTAACAGCGTTAGCCTTACTTGTTTTATTCATGATAATAGGCTCAGGGCCACTATCACTTGACAGGTACCTGGAGAAGTGGGAAGCTTAGGGGGAAGTTTGCAGTTTTGAGTGGGCAGTTTGCAGTTGAAAAGCTTTGAAACAGTTAACCGCAAACCGCATACTGCCAACTGCTAATACTCCACCATAATTTCATCAACATAGCACCATAGCCAGCGTTCGCCAGGTTCGGCTGATATTACTACCGGGTGACCTGTTTTGTGCGCATGCTTGCTGGCGTGCATATTTAGTGAGCTATCACAGCATAAAGTTGCGCCACATTCCTGGCAGGTGCGCAGATGTACCCAGCTATCATGTGTTTTTATGCATTCCTCGCATACATAATCTTTTGCATGCTTTAGGGTTTTGATGGCGGTGAGGTGTTTGCAGATATCTTCTTCCATAGTAGTATTATTTTAATTAAAAAATTTCCTTGTCTTATTATAAATGGCGTCTAAGTATTCAACTTTACAACATTCCAACATTTCAACGGTCCAACAAAAAGCTTAAACCTCAGCCAAATACTTATGCACGAAGCTAATGGCCATTGAGCCTTCGCCAACTGCAGATGCTACCCTGTTCATAGCGCCGGCACGCACATCGCCTGCGGCGAAAATACCATTGCAACTGGTTTCCAGTAAAAACGGATCACGTTCCATTTTCCATATCTTGCCAAAGTTGTCATATCTTCTTAACTCGCGGCCGGTTTCAATAAAGCCTTTTTCGTCGCGCAAAATATCCAGCTTTATCCAGTCGGTATAAGGCTTTGCGCCAATAAAAACATAAAGCGCGGCAGCTTCTTTGGTAACAGTTTCTTTTGTTTTAACATTGATAAGGGTTAAATGTTCGAGGTAGTTATTGCCGGATGCTTCCTTGATCTCTGTATCAGCCAGCACATGAATATTTGCAATATTATCGATCTGTTGTATCAAATATGCCGACATGGTATAGCTCAAACTATCTTTCCGGATAATTATATAAACATTTTTAGCAAATTTGGAAAGATAAACGGCTCCCTGCCCAGCCGAATTTCCGCCGCCGATAATATAAACATCTTTATCCTTGCAGGCTGCTGCCTCCGTCATGGCGGCGCCGTAATAAATGCCCGCGCCGGTAAAGTTTTCAATACCTTTAACCTCTAATTTACGATAATCAACGCCTGTGGTAATCACCACGGTGCGACTGATAATTTCGGGGCCATCATCAAGGATGATAGTTTTATAACCATCTTTTTGTTTGATATCATTTACAGCCTGCGGCGATAAAAATTCAGCACCTAAGCGCATGGCCTGGCTTATGGCCCGCCGCGTAAGGTCAGCCCCGCTTAAACCGGCAGGGAAACCAAGATAATTTTCTATCCTTGAGCTTGAACCTGCCTGCCCTCCTGGCGCCTTGCGTTCTATCAATAAAGTTTTTAACCCTTCGGACGCACCGTAAACTGCTGCTGCAAGTCCTGCCGGGCCTGCGCCGATGATAACTACATCATAAATATCATTGGTGATCTGCGGATTTTTGCCAATTTTTTCGGCAATTGCCCTTATGGTAGGTTTGCATAAATAAGTGCCATCATCGAAAACTATCATTGGCAGTTCCCCAATGTTTACTTTATTAAGCTCGAGCATATCCTTTGCGTCCGGGTTCTTTTCAATATCCAGCCAACGGTACGGGATGAGGTTGCTTGCAAGATAATCCTTAACCGTATGCGACTGCGGCGAAAACTGGTAGCCCACCAGCTTTATACCTTTAAACTCGGGGATGTAGTCATTTTCCCAGTCGTCGAGCAGGTCATTTAAAACAGGGTACAGCTTTTCTTCCGGCGGGTCCCAGGGTTTCATCAGGTAATAATCAAGCTGTACATCATTTATGGCTTTTATAGCAGCTTCAGTGTCCGAATATGCAGTAAGCAATGTGCGTTTAGCCTTAGGGAATATCTTTATTGCTTTTTCTAAAAACTCAACGCCTTCCATTTCGGGCATACGCTGGTCGCAAACAAACATGGCTACAACACCCGAACTATTTTTCAGATCGGCAAGGCTCTCCAACGCTTCATTTGCCGATGTGGTACTCATTATTTTATATTCCTTGCCGTACGTGGTTTTCAGATCGCGCGTAATGGCACGTAACACCTGCGGATCATCATCTATCGAAAAAATTATTGGTCGTTCCATTTGGTAGAATGTGTGCTGTTAAATTAATAATTAGTCTTAAGTCCGAAGCCTTAAGTCCAAAGTAAATAAAGAGTAAATAATTTTGACTTAAGACTTCCGGCTTAAGACTTTTGACTTACTACTATCCATCTATCGGAAAGCAAACAATAAACTCCGTATGCCCCGGCCTGGAATTTACTTTTATTGAGCCATTGTGCTGGTGAACTATACGTTGCACTACCTCAAGCCCCAGGCCGGTACCTTTGCCCATTTCTTTGGTTGTAAAAAACGGGTCAAATATCCTTGATTTTATATCGTTAGGTATGCCAGGGCCATCATCAATAATAGATACCTGCACAAATTCACGGTCTTTTGCCGTTTTTATAGTTAAGGTGCCTTTGTTGTTCGGTTCCATCGCGTCAAAGGCGTTATCTATAAGGTTTGTCCACACCTGGTTTAATTCACCAATAAGCGCTTTTACCTGTGGTAATGTTTCATCAAACTCCTCGATAACGGTTATATTGGCCTTTCGCACTTTGTAGCCGAGCATGGTAAGCGTATTGCGTATACCAACGTGAATGTCGGCATATTGCTTATCGGTGCCCCGGTCCATATGGGTAAAGTTTTTTACAGAACATACCAGGTCTGCAATCCGGCGTGATGATTCCTGTATGTCCTCCACCATTCGCTCTGTTACCAGTAGGTTGCTTATCCAGTTAAAAACCGGCGAGCAATAGTTTGCCGGGATATGGCTGCAAAAGGTCTCCAGGTTTTCGGTAGTAAAACCAAAGTCAACAAAAGTTTCGGCAACATCATAGCTGTTTTCTATATCGTGTTCGTCAAGCCAATCGGTCAACTCTTCTTCACGTTTTGTTTTTTCTTTCAGCGTTAAGCGTGGTCTGTCCTTTACAGCCAGCAGCCTGAACAATTCGTCATTTACCGCGTCGACCTGTGCGGCATCCATTTGAATCGCGATCACTTTTTTGAATGATCGCGGTTCCATTTTTAAATGTTCAATGAGTGAAACAGAATCGCGCACTATTGCCGAAGCAGGGTTATTCAGTTCGTGTGTTAGCCCTGCGGATAGCTTTCCAAGCGCCATCATTTTTTCATTTTGCTGCTGCAAGGCTGTAAATTCACGTACCCGGTTGCTCATTACATGTACAAGGGCCTGGGTAAGCTCAAAATGGTCTTTTATCATTTCCCTGATCCTCTCTGTAGGGTACGACAATAATTTTACTTTGCCTATGGCCTGGCTGTTTGCCGTGGCAATTACCCCCCTTGAAAAAGGAAGGTAACCGCTTATGTCGCCCTTTGAAAAGGTAGCCAGTTCGCGCCTGCCACCATTTTGAATAATGTACAGCGTGAAGCGGCCATCAAGGATAAAATGCGGCCCCGTAAGCCGCTGGCCCTGGGTTACTAAGTGTTCACCGTCCTGCAGTTCAGATACCTGACTGTTTGCTACCAGCCATTTCAGCTGATCATCAGGGACATTTTTTAGCTGTTCGAAAGTTTTTAATATAGATAGTGTAGCTTCCTGCATATATTTAAATGTAAGTAATATTCTTTAATTTTAAGCGATGTTTTTGGGTTAGAGATTAGAGACTTGAGATTAGAGATTAGTTAGGAAGTGTAAAGTTCAGAAAAAAAAGAGTTGCTTCCGCCTAATGGCTTAATATTTAGTGGCGAAATGATATTCCTAATCTCTAATCAACTAACCTCTAATCTCTAATCCAATGGAAGTAAAAAATAAGAACGACGGCAAACGGGGGGTATTTTATATTGAAGATGGTCATAAAGAGATTGGTTTGATGCATTATATTTTTGCGGGCCCAGGCAAAATGGTGATTGACCATACAGAAGTTAATGAGGGATATAAAGGAAAAGGGCTGGGCATGCAGCTGGTTACCGCCGGCGTAAATTATGCCAGGGAAAACCATTTGAAAATATTGCCTCTTTGCCCTTTTGCCAAAATGATATTTGAAAAAACGCCTGCGTTTGCGGATGTGTTGTTTTAGCTCATAGACCATAGTCCATGGCATGTAGTCCATAGTCAATGGCGGGAAGATAGGGTAATATATAAATTTAATTATAACAAAATGAAATACGATTTGGAGCATCCGGTGGTGGCCAGTATTGGGACGGAAAAATATAAATGTACCGTGGAATGGCGGCATGGAAAGTTTATTGCTGATGAACCTGAAAGCTCGGGCGGAAAAGATAAAGGGCCCGACCCCTATACCTTGTTACTTTCTTCGTTGGGCACCTGCACATTGGCAACCCTGCGTATGTATATTGACAGGAAAGGGTGGGATGTGCCGAAAATAGCTGTATCGGTAAATATGTACCATGAAGTTAGGGACGGAAAAACTGTAACCGTTATAGACCGCGACCTTAACTTTTTATCGCCTGTTACTGATGAGCAGCGGGAGCGGATGGTACAAATTGCCAAAGTTTGCCCCATATCGAAAATACTTGAAGGAGAGATACAGGTACGTACTTTTGCTTATAGTGACAATGATGAGTCGCAAAAGCATAGCTATACCAATGATGACATTACGGTAGTTTGGAAGCCCGAGCTTTGCAGGCATGCCGCCCGCTGCGCCACGCAGCTGCCTACTGTTTTTAACCCGGCAGTAAAACCATGGGTAAATATGGATGGCGCTACCAGCCAGGAGATAAGGGAGCAGGTGGCAAGGTGCCCTACAGGCGCTTTGAGTATTGCGAAGTAAGTTGAGTGCGTCAAGAATCAAGAAAAAAAACGTAATGGCTCTCTTGGTTCTTGATTCTTTACTCTTGGCTCTATGTTAACAGTTGCTCAAAAAATCCACCTATCTTTTTATCCCTGTCAACAAAATGCACTTCTAATATCCAGTCTCTTTTATTCCCGTTTTCATCAGGTAAAAACATATCGTTATTGTTTTCGGGATGTACATATAAACTGTAATTGCCCGGGTCCAATTTTTCATGGGGAAATTCGCCAATTAAATGCCCGGCTATCTGACCACCAAATTCCCACCCGTACTTACTGGAAAGCCCGGCAACATAATTATAAAACGCTGCACCGGTTAGGCTGGTTTGTTTGTTGAACCAGCCTTTTGCTTCATGCCAGGCCGTTTCAATGTCATTTTTTAATTTATGTTTTAAAGGGTCATTTCCTATTACATATGTCCTGCCAAGATCGGCTTCCCAATCTTCAATAACCGGCCCGAAATCGAAAAATAAAATATCATCTTCCCGGATTATTAGGTTTGGCGGGTTTTCATCATAAGGGGATAAAGTATTGGCGCCGCTGCGTACAATTCTTTTGTGCCAATATTTTTCGATCCCGAAAAGTTCATTGGCCAGGGCGAAAATTTCAGTATTAAGTTGCTTTTCCGATTTTCCGGGTATAATAAGCCCCCTCAGCTCAATTTCCTGGAATAGTTTTACCGCTATGCCTTCGGCCTCAATTAACTTTGATTTAGTTATACTCACTTCATATTATTATAGGCACAAATTTGAGTGACTTTTTGACGAAAAGAGTTATCCTGTGACAACTAATGTTAAGTCAAAAGTCTTTAGTCGTAAGTCCTAAGTTTAATTATGCTTTTTCCGACTTTCGACTAATTACTTTTAGCAATCTGTTTCCTGATCCTGCTTAATGACGTTGGCGTAACACCAATAAATGATGCCAGGTATTTTTGGGGGATATTTTGAATATAGGGTGGCTTTTTTAAAAGGTCCAGGTAGCGTTTTTCTGCAGAATCCCTTTGGAGCGCTGTAAACCGATCGATCAGGTTAATAACAACATCTTCCCAAAACTTCCGCATCATCTCCTGCATTTTTGGATGTGTTTCATAAAGGTTATTCAAGTCCGGTTTTGGAAGGAACAGTATTTCACTGTCCTCTATGGCCTGCAGGTAGTAGTTTGATGGGCTTTCGCTTATAAAACTGTAAAGTTCGATAGCTGAAGAGTGTTTAAAAGAAAACCAAACGGATACTTCAATACCATCTGCAACATAATATAACCGCAGGCAGCCGCTTTGCACAAAAACAAGGTCTTTGCAAACTTCTCCCTGTTGCAAAAGGTATTCGTTTTTCTTAATGGCCTTTGCTTTAAACTTTCCGGCAATTTCATCCAGTTCATTGTCGGGCAGGTTAGCGTACGATGTTATAAATTGTTTGAGTTCGGGTGTCATGTAACCTAATTTATAGTGGAATGATCAGCAGGCAGGTAAAAATAGCCATTTTGACGATCAAAATATGAAGTTGTTTTACTTCACTTTTTTAAAAGGATAAGCCCCTTTAATGCGCAGGTTTAAAAACGTTCCCTTCGAGCCCGACTGTTTCATTTCGTCATAAACTTCTTCGGGTACGCGGAAATAATCATAAATACTGCCGGATACAAAAAACACTCTTAATACCGATTTGGCAGTATCATAATTGAAATTTGCTACAACTGAAGATGGCATAACAGCTCATTTATAATAAATAGTTAACCATTGGGTTTATCATTTGTTTAATACCGCAGTGCCATGCGTAAATTATGCCATAAAAACTAAATTAAAAAAGCTATTTGATTTTATAAAAAATCATCCTATATTTGCAGTCCTTAAAAATAAAAGAAAGAATAACAAAGCTATACAATGGCAAATCATAAATCATCATTAAAAAGGATCCGTTCTAACGCTGCGAAGCGCTTACGTAACAGGTACCAGGCAAAAACCACCAGGAATGCTATCAAAAAATTAAGGGGCACAACCAGCAAAGCTGATGCGGCGCCGCTTTTAGTTAAAGTAATATCTATGCTTGACCGTTTAGCCAAAAAAGATGTTATTCATAAAAATAAAGCTTCAAATAACAAATCGAAACTTACTAAATTTGTTAATGGGTTAAAATAATCCGCTATAAATATTCATTAAAAGGCCCGTTTTCCGACCAGGAAACGGGCTTTTTAATTTTAATGAAAAAAATCAAAACAAAACAAAGCAGTTTTTTCGTATAAGTGGTTATAACACAGGCTGTGTTATTTATTTGATATGATAATTAAAACTGACTTGCTTTGAGAATATATTTAACACTTACGTTTTTATTTATTTCAATTACAGGCTTTGCCTTTGTAAATAAAGGGAGGGTTGATAGCTTGAAAACCCTTGTCACATCCTCATTGAAAAATCAATCGGGGCCCGATACTTTAAATATTAACAGGTTAAATAAACTGGCCGCCGACTATTTTGAATTAAACCCCGATAGTACACTTTATTACGGGCATAAAAGTATCAACCTTTCGCGTAAAATTAATTACAAAGCAGGTATCGCTGCCGGTTTAATGCAAACCGGCAAAGCAAATTATTTTAAAGGGAATTTTATACAGGCTAAACTGGACCTTGACGAGGCTATTTTAATATATAAGCATTTAAACGATAAAAAAGGGCTGGGGAATTGTTATACCGTTTACGGCAGGATGTACAATTTACTGGCTAACTATAAATTAGCTTTAACCTATTCAAACCTGGCGCTTGATATAAACAAGCAGTTGAAAAATAAACTGGATATTGCCGTTTGCATTAAAAACATTGGCGTGGTTTATTACAGTGAGGGAGAGTTATCAACCGCGCTTGACTATTACTACAGGGCATTATTTATTGATCTTGAATTGCGGGATGACCATGCTGCAGCCGCCAGCTACAATGATATCGGCGTTGTGCTGCAGGCCATGGAAGTATACCCCAAAGCACTTATCTATTATCAAAAAGCGCTAAAGCTGTTTGAATCCAGTAAAGATTTAAATGGTGTTGGTACCGTTTATGAAAATATAGGCGAGGTAATGATAGCGCAAAAAAATTATGGGCGAGCCGTTGTTTACCTGTCAAAGTCCATAAAAATTGCAATAAACCAGGATGATAAAGACGGCATGAGTTCTGTTTATACCGACCTTGGTTTGGTTTATGGAAATTACAACCAGGTTGGCCCGGCAATAAATTACCTCAATAAATCATTGGAGATTGCCAGCAAATACAAAATTGTTTATAACGAAGCGTATGCTTTAATAGGGTTTGCTACCGTATACAATCAGCAAAAAGAATATAGCAAGGCTTATAAATATGCTATAGAAGGGCAAAAATTTGCCACCAAACTGGGTAATTTAGAGGTGAGAACAAATGCCGCACTTCAGTTGAACAGAACATTGGCAGGCTTAGGAAAGTATGATGAGGCTTATAAAATACTTAGGGGGTACATAGCTATGAAGGATAGCCTGAATACTAATGAGAGTATTCAAAAGCTTACATCGTATAACCTTGAACTTAATTTTACAGCCAAACAGCACCAACTTGCACAACGCCAAAAGGAAAAAGATATTTCATACCAGCAAAGGATAGAACAGCAGCGGTTAATAAACGCGATATTTTTAAGCATTATATTGGGTATGATTGCGATTTCGGTTGTTTATTACAGGCAAAAGCGTAAGCAGCAAAAAATAAACGCCATGCTGGAAGAAAAAAATACTGAAGTTTTGCAACAGAAAACTAACCTTGACGACCAGGCTCAAAAATTAAATGACCTGAATGTTTTAAAAGACAGGCTGATATCAGTTTTGGCGCATGATTTGCGGGCGCCGCTAAGCACTTTGCGTGGTTTATTCAGCCTTTTACAGGATAGTACGATCTCGCACGAGCAGATGCTGGACATGATCCCAGGTGTATTAAAGAAGTTAGAGTATACTTCAGATTTTCTGGATACCCTTTTGTTTTGGATCAACAGCCAGATGGACAACTTTGAAAACTCGGCAAAGAGCTTTTACATAAAAGATATTGTTGCTTATGAAACCGAGAGTTACCATGAACAGGCCGCTTTAAAAGGAATTAAACTTGTGGATAGTGTGCCCGAGGATGCCGTTGCTTCGGCAGATCCCAATTCGATCCGTATAGTTATCAGGAACCTGATTACAAATGCTATAAAGTTTTCAAACGAAAACGATACCATTGAAGTTACTGCCAGAAGGCAGGATGGTCAAACTCATATTATTACCGTAAAAGATACCGGTACCGGCATGAGCGAAGAACAACTCAACAAGCTTTTTAAAAGTAAGGTTAACAGTAAAGCCGGAACCAACAATGAATCGGGAACAGGTATGGGTATGCTGTTTTGCAAAGACCTTGTTGAAAAATGCAGCGGTAAAATTTGGGTGACCAGCCAGCAAGGCCATGGCACCGAATTTTCGTTTACCATACCTACCGGCTTCATAAACGAAACCAGGCTTGAGGTGGCGTAACCTGGATTTCAGATTTCGATTTACGATTTCGGATTTCGGATTTGAAAGTTATAATGGTGGGTGCATCCACAGTCCTAAGCAATCTCAAATTACCTAATCTCTAACCTCCAATTAACTAATCACTAATTAGAAATCACTATACAAATCTCTGAATGTACTGCGCAGGCCAAATGTTATAAGGGCAGTTTTTATATCGCTTTGCGAATTTTTTTCTTCGCGGAGTACTCCACCTAATTCAAAACGTAAATTATATTTCGGGTTAATGAGGAATGATACCGTACCCTGGGCATAGCGTAAAGTAGTAGATAAGCCTTGCCCTAATGTGGCTGGCGTTTCGGTTGATGGAGCAGCTTTGGTAACATCCTGGCCAAAATTAGCAAGGGCATTAGGATCGAGGCCGTACTTGGCATAATTAATCTGGCCCATAAAATCAAACCTGCCGACGGTATAATTTAAAATGCCTATAGCCTCCCTGAAGTTTGCGCCCAGCGGATCGCCCAACGGCTCGCTAAGCTCTGTATAACTGGTAATAGGCTGCTGGCTTGCGTAGGTATACGGTTTAACCGTATTGTATTCGAAAAGGTAATTAAAGCTTTTTACTTTAAACAGGTCGGCGCCACGGATACCAAGTTGTAGGCCGCCCGTGTTATCAGCCTTGTTGTCCGAAAAAAAATCGCCTGCGTTGAAGCGCTCTATAAGTAACTGGCCGTATAGCGCAGTTTTATCAAATATTTTATACTTGGCGGTAAACCCTGCAAGCACATTATCAGGCTGAGATGGCGTAGCGTTTAATGCATTTGAAAAAAACACCGGGTTTACATAATTGGGGTCGAAGCCATGAAAATTACCGTTATCATTAGCCTCGGATGCTATCAGCGCATTAAAATAACCTACCGATATGCGGTTTGTGATGTTCCAGTCGAGGTAATGAAACGCGGCCCATTTGCGGCGATTATTGCCAAAAGGGTCAAATTGCTTGGCTTCCTGATCTTCGAGATATGCCCACATAAACATATATTGTACTTTGCCCAGGTTGGCCGTTAAGCGAAGCAAGGGGTAATTGGCAGCAAAATCTGATAATAAAAGCGATCTATAGCCATCGCCGACGAATGTTTTGTCCTCGCCTAAAGTAATATTCAGCTGTTTTATTGGCGTATACGAAAGTATGGCGGTAACATATGTCCAATCCTTTGTGGTTTTCCCGACACTAAAATTATAGGCCTGGCCTGGTACAAAATCAATTTTGTTTATATAGCTATTAAGGTAGTTGGGGAAAGTTCCGTTGTTGGTATAACCGCTGGTATAAAAGAAAAATTTACTGCCAACCGTGCCGCCAAACTGGTAACCGCGGGTATTCAGGGTTGTTTTTGTTTTACCGGCAAAGTCGCGCCCAAGTACCAGGTCGGGCAAATAATCGCCGTAAAAAGTAAAGTCCTTGTTTTGTACATCAAACAAATGTTCATTCAGCAGCTTCCTGTCAACCCAGGTTTTGCGGTTGCTGTCAACACCAACCTGCATTAACTGGGTATACCGGGGGCCGATAACGCTATCAATTAAAAAGGGCTTAAGTGAGGTATGGAATGAGTTATCGAGCGAATAAATGCTCGAATTAAATTTTTGATCGTATTGGTACGAATACGGCAATAAGACAGACTGGGATTTACATATTTGTGCCGAAAACACAAGGATTACGGCAATTAATGTAAGTTTCGCTATAGGTAAATGGCTAATCTTTTGCATCGCAACAAAATAACTATTATTTATGGTGAAATAAAAATTTCATTTACTAATTGCAAAACAGGGCTTTTTGTTTTGACGGATGGTGTTTTAATGCGGCTGGGAGCGCAAATAATGCAGGGAAGAATACAAGGTTTAATATTAAAGGTTTAATGTACATGCAAACTATTACAGCCCTGCTATATTTGTGCATGAAACAAGCATTAAGGTTTTGCTACGGATTGATGCTGATCCTTATATGCTGTTCGTGGGGGTTTTATGCACATTACCGTATCAACAGGCTGGCTATTTTTACGCTACCTAAGGGCATGGCAGGATTTTACAGGGCTAACATCGAATTTATTACTGAACACGCCATAAGCGCAGATAAACGCCGCTATGTGGACTCAACGGAGGCGCCCAGGCATTTTTTAAACGCAGACCACTATGGTAAAACCCCTTTTAAAAATATTCCGCAAAACTGGGATGATGCCGCGCTAAAGTTTTCGGCCGATACGGTTATTAAATATGGCACCGTCCCCTGGACGATACAGTACAATTATTACCGCCTTGTTAAAGCTTTTAAAGATCATGATACAACAGCCATATTAAACACTTCGGCAAATTTGGGCCATTATATTGCTGATGCCCATGTGCCGTTGCATCTTACCCAAAACTATAACGGGCAGTTAACCAATCAAACGGGCATACACGCACTTTGGGAGAGCCGCCTGCCCGAGCTTTTTGGCGATCATTATAATTATTACGCGGGGAAGGCACGCTATGTTGAAAACCCGCTTAAAGAAGCCTTCAAAATATGCCAGACTTCATTTAAAGAGGCTGATTCGGTTTTGCGGCTTGAGCGGATGTTAAATAGGCTATATACCACAGATAACAAATACGTTGTTGAGCAACGCGGAAAAAGGCAGGTAAAAGATTATTCGGTGGCTTATGCAAAAGCATATCAAACAATGCTGCACGGAATGGTACAGCGCAGGATGCGCTCGGCCATACTGGCGGTTGGCAGTTACTGGTATTCGGCATGGGTTGATGCAGGGCAGCCTGATCTGGATAAACTGATAAAACAGCCGCTTAATATAGATGAAGAGAAAAAAATTCAGAATGAGGAAACTTTGTACAGAACGGGAAAAGTATTAGCTTTAACTAAATGAAATGAGAGTAAAAGCAGCAAGCTTCGGCAAAAAGAAACAAATTATTGAATGGCGCAGTCATGAACCATCGCGTTTGGAAACTTTCAGCGATGCCGTTTTTGCCTTTGCGGTAACGCTTATCATTGTTTCGCTGGAGGTGCCGAAATCGTTTAACGAGCTTTATGAAACTATGAAAGGCACCCTTAGTTTTGCTGCTTGTTTCGGGGCTTTATTCCAGATATGGAATCAGCAGAATATCTTTTTCAGACGCTATGGTTTAACCGATAGCGCAACCAACACATTGAACGGTGCACTCCTTTTTGTTGTACTGCTATATGCCTATCCGCTAAAATTTCTATTCGGCTTGCTGTTCGACAACAACTTGTTTACGGAAAACGGCCATTCTCATGAGATGATCAGCGATGCGCAAATGCCAATGCTCATGTTAATTTACGGTGCTGGTTTTACAGCAATCAACCTGCTGTTTTATTTAATGTACGTAACGGCAAAAAAACATGCTAAAGACTTGAAGCTAAAAGCAGTAGAAATATATGAAACCCAAACAGTTATTTATGTTAACCTAACGCTTACCCTGATTGGAGTTACCGCCATGCTTTTGGCTTGGCTGTTGCCTGTAGCATATGCGGGGTTGTCCGGGTTCTTTTATTGCACAATTGGCTTTGCTTACTGGATATGGTATAGTTACCGGGGCAAAAAATCAAAAAAGAAATTCGGGCTTAGCGAACTACAGGCTTCTTAGCCGACCTGCTTTTTATCGCTGCGTATATTGGCGGGATAATAGATATCAAAATAATTATTATCCCAACAAGTGCAAAATGTGCTTTAAAGAAAGGCACATTGCCTAAGAAATACCCGGCAAAAAGAAAAACAATTATCCACGCTGCGCCGCCAATAATATTATATAAACTGTACTTTAAAAACGGCATACCGCTAACCCCGGCAACAAAAGGCGCAATAGTGCGGATGATAGGCATAAAGCGGCTTAATATCACGGCTACAGCGCCATGTTTTTCAAAAAAGGCGTGGGTTTGCAGGTAGTATTCCAATTTCAGTATTTTATTTTTTTCTTTAAATACTTTGGGGCCAAGGTAGCCGCCAAGCAAGTAGTTTACAGTATTGCCGGTAAATGCAGCTATAATAAGTATAAGGGCCAAAACATAAATACTTAACCCCGTATTGCCTGCGGCAATTAAGGCGCCGGCTGCAAATAATAATGAATCGCCCGGTAAAAAAGGGGTGACAACAAAGCCGGTTTCGGCAAAAATAATAGCGAACAGTATAAGGTAAGTTAAAGCGTGGCACTGGCTAATTATATCTGCCAGGTGCTTATCAATATGTAATATAAAATCAATGAGGCTTTTAACTATTTCCAATGTTTTAAATTTTGCCCAAAAATATAAATAATTGGTTGGAATTGGTTGACTGAGTTGGATTAAGTTGCATTGAGTTGATGGAGTGATTAAGTTGAATGGTCTATTGATTGACTGGATGCGAGATAAATCTGGTTGATTGTTAATATATTGGCCAAATACAAGCTAATCAACCAACTACTTATTAGTTATAACAGCCGCGTTAAATGCAGCCGAGTCGATACGGCTGCTATAGCCGTAGGCATATAAGGTGTATAGCCTACCATCCTGTATGGTTATGCTCGGCTGTTCATTCAGTATCGCCGTATTACCAGTAGCGTACGTTTTAAGGTCGTAATTGCCGATAGGGAGCGCGAGATAGTTTGTGACTGTTTTATAGGGGATTTTACTGAAAGCAGGAGTCCCGTTTGCCGTAACATCCAACCCTCCGGTTGCTGTTGGCGAAGCATCGACAAAACGCAACAGTCCGTAGCCTATTGCAGGTGAAACGGCTGTATCAACGGTAAATATCTGGGTTAACGAATGGTCAGTTTGTGCACCTGTGATATACAGGGTATATTTTGCGCCTGTTTGCAAGGCATCAGTTCTTGAAAATATAGTTGTATCCGCAATGTAAGCTGTCCTGAACTGGTAAGGTACATCAGTTGATGGTACAAAAAAATAACCCTGGTTTACTTCAAACACAAACGGGTTTCCGATTGCATTTACCTGGTTAAAATCGATAAATAAATTTACAGGCCCCATATCGGGACTTAGATTTATAATCTGGTATTCAATGTCGAGCCCGGTTGGGCTGGCGTTGCTCGCCTTGCCGCACGAAGAAATATATACACAAAACAATATGCCGCCGGCAAGTAAAAGAAGCCGGTTAGCTATTTTGTATAGGGTTTTAGCACACATAAATTCATTAATTAACATTCATTATAACACCAATGCCAAAAGCAGCATTGCCTTTCCCGTTTATTAATCCTTTTGAAAACAAGGTATAAATTGCACCCTGTTGAAATGTAATAACCGTATCAACTTTAGGCGTGGTTGCCCCAGCCTGGAAGACTTTTATTTCCTGCAGCCCGCCCGGGTTTAATACAAAGGGAGATGTTGCTTTAAAAGCCTGTGGCGCAATACTAATAGTATCAAGTGCCGTTGGATTAAGTATGGTAACATTAAGATTTCCTGCATCAGGCGAAACGTTGACAAACCTTATTTGTGTGGTATCAGGGTGCAATGTATAAGATAAAAGTACATCAGTTGTAACAAAAGTTTGGCTTGCTGCCTCACCATAAACGTATAAAGAATAGTACGAACTATCTTTTAGGTTTAATGGCAAACTAAATAAATCAGTAAAGCCACCAGCCTTTTTAAACTGATAATTTTGCTGTCCCGAGGGCACCGGTAAGTATAAAGATGCGCCAGCCGGAAATAAACCTGATAAGTTATTTTGTCTTGTCCCGTTAAGGTAAAAATTCAGGGTGTCAGCCGTGGCGTTTACCACATTGATGTTGGTAGGGACAACCTTTGGAAAAACTTCATCATTGTTTTTACAGGATGAGAAGCCTATGATGCCAGCAATAAAAAATAAAACCAAACACCTTATACTCATAATCGTTAATTGCTATTATAACTGAATATAGCAAATTTTGTTATTGGGTTGAATAAAAAAGTCCGGTTTTAAGGAATTATTGAATTATTGAATTATTGTTTGGAGAATAAATAAGTTTCAAGTAGCCCGCTATTCAATAATCCAATAACTATCACACGGTGGAATTAATGATGTATTGAATTACTAATTGCCTGTTTGGTGAATAGTTGAGTTTTAAGTATTCCAATTCCATAATTCCATAATTCAACAACTCAATAATTACCTACGCGTAGCTGTTAAGCATTACAGGCATTACCAGCATCAGTACATCTTCGTTTTCATCACCGCCTTGCGGTAATAATAACCCGGCCCGGTTAGGGGTCGACATTTCGAGGGATACTTCTTCGCAGCTCAGGTTTTTTAACATTTCAATTAAAAAGCGGGCATTAAAGCCAATTTCCATATCCTCCCCTTCGTACTGGCAGGTTAAACGCTCATGGGCCTCGTTGGCAAAATCAATATCTTCTGATGATATATTCAGCTCGCTGCCATTTATCTTCAGTCTTACCTGGTGGGTGGTTTTGTTGGCATAGATAGCAACCCTGCTCAATGATCCTAAAAAGGACTGGCGGTCGATACTTAGTTTATTAGGGTTATTTAGCGGGATAACGGCTTCATAATCAGGATAACGTTCGTCAATTAAACGGCAAACCAGGTTAATGTTACCGAACTTGAAAAATGCGCTGGTACTGTTATATTCAACAGCAACATTAACATCATCAGTTGGTAATGATGATTTTAGTAGGGTGAGCGCCTTTTTTGGTAAGATGAACGAAGTTGTGCTTGCTGCCTTAGCGTCAAGGCGGCGGTAACGTACCAATTTGTGTGCATCAGTAGCTACAAAAGTAAGGTACTGGCTTGATAGCTGGCAATAAACACCTGTCATGGCCGGGCGCAGCTCATCGTTACTAACGGCAAAAATTGTTTTATTTATCGCTTCGCCTAAAACCGATGCCGGTAAATTTACCGATGAAGCATTTTCAACAACCGGTATCTTGGGGAAGTCCTCGCCATTTTCGCCGCTTAGCTTGTACTTACCATCGCCGGCGTTTATTTCAATAGCAAAAGTTTTATCATCAACCGAAAAAGTAATAGGTTGCTCGGGCAGCGACTTTAAAGTCTCCAGTAAAATACGCGAAGGTATAGCAATGCGGCCGTTTTCCTTTGCTTCTACAGCTAAAGAAGTGGTCATGCTGGTTTGCAGGTCGGTGGCCGAAATGGTCAGGTTCCCGTCTTTTATCTCGAACAAAAAGTTTTCCAGTATAGGTAATACAGTGCTATTGCTCAATGCCCCGCTTACAGCCTGCAGTTGCTTGAGTAATATTGAGGTAGAAACAATGAATCTCATATAGTTACAATTAATCAATCAAAAGTATAAAATTTAATGTGCATACTTTCGTCTGCGAATATAATGTTGAAAAATAGCAAATGTTAACAATAAACCCAAAGGAAGTATATTATTAAGCAGTTGCCAGTATAATTTTTCGCTGCGGATGCGGGTGCGGTCAAGCAGGCGCAATTTAACTTCTTTGGTGCGTAAAGCTATCAACCGGGGGTCATCGGTCATATAATCGGCAATGTTTAACAACAGGTTCTTATTGCCGAAGGTTTGCTGTGTATAATGGTCGTAGCCCAGCGGGTCAGGTGAGCCATCAGGTTCAATATCATTTTTAAAAATATCGCCATCGCTTATCACTATCATTTTTGTAGGTACGCTTTGCGGGATAATAGCTACCTTTTCGTTCAGGCTATCAGGCACCGGCCGATTTAGAAAGTCAGATTTAAACGTTCCTTCCAGCAACACAGCAACCGTCTTGGGTGTGCTTTGAAAATCTTTTGCCTGAGGGTTCTGCTCAATGGCCTGCAGAGATATGATATGAGGGGCCGTTAATTTTTTGCTAAATGGCGACGAACTGAACAAGATAATTTTCTTAACATTTTTAATGGCAAGTGTATCTAAAGTGCTTGCAAATTCGCCCTTTATACCATCCAGGTTTTTTACTATGGGATTTTTTGACAGTGGCATAAAAATAGGATAATAAGGCCAATCGGCCAGTTGTATTTGGGCCTGACCACCTACATTACCGGTACTAACAGGTATTTGTGAACAGTTTTCATCGGCAATAAGATCATAGTTGATCCGTATACCATAAGTAAAAAGCTGGTCGTCGAGGTTTAAATCTTTAGGGAACGACATCTCTTCTCCCCCATGGCCGCGCAGGCTATCCAATTCGGCGTTAACCTGGTCGATGGTCCACAGCACTTTACCGCCACGCATAATGTATTGGTCTATTTTAAACTTTTCAAGCTCGCTGAATTTGGTATTGGGCTTTGGTATCACCAGCAATTTAATACGCATCAATATGTTCAGCGGAATGGCTTTCAGGTTTATCCTGCCAACATCATACCCATCCGACAATGATTTCATGGCGTCATTTAGTTGCAGGTCGGTTAACTCATGGTTGCTTTCGGTGAAGCCAATTATTGGTTTGCCGCCGCTGGTTATTTTTTTAATGGCCGATGAAAAAGCATATTCAAGGTTTTGTATCGAGTTATTATAAATGTCATCTTCCGAAAGCCCGATGCGTGTTTGAAACAGATTAACGGCAATGGTTTTGCCGCCAGATTGAACAAGCGCTTCGGGGAATATCAGCATTTGGGTTACGCCATTATCTGTTTTTACGCTATATGATTGTCCGGCGATCCCCCTGGCTTGCAAGGAGTCATATTCGGCTTTTTGCTGGTCATCCGGTAATTTTTTAATAGCCGCTATAACATCAAGAAAGTTAAACTGTAATTTATCGTGGCTGTAAGCCTGCAAATCGCTCAGCATATCGCGGGTAGCGCGTTGCAGCCTTTTCATTCCACCCGGGAAATTATCGCCCTGCAAATAAACAGTGATATGCACTGGTGCATTAAGGCTATCCATAATATTGCGGCTTATAGGCGATATGGTAAAGCGCTTTTCCTTAGTGAAATCGAAACGGGTAAAGGTTGATGCGGAAACTACCCCCAATAAAATTAAAATGGCAATAGTTCTTAAAAGAGTCTTGTCGTAGATTCTTTTTTGCCTTTGTTTTATAAGGACAAATAAGGTTATGCAGATAAAAAGCCCGGTTAATATGATGAAGTAGGCAAGGTCGCGGGTATCTAAAACACCGCGGCTTACCGATTGATAATGTTCGGTAATGCCTAAATTTTCCAGTCCCAGGTTTTGTAAAGACAATAGGCCGCTCAATGATTCAAACCCGCTGAAAAAAAAGAAACAAAGAAACACCGCTATGGTAAAAGCAATGACCTGGTTTTTACTAATGGATGAGGCAAACAAACCAATGGCACAAAATACAGCGCCTAACAAAAATAAACCTATATACGAGCCTATTACCCCGCCGGTATCGATATTCCCCTGGGGTGTGCCAAGTACATAAACTGAATAATAGTAAACCAATGTTGGTACTAATGCAAAAAATACCAGCAGCAAGCTGGCAAAGTATTTTCCCAGTACTATTTGCCAGTCGGTTAACGGGCGGGTAAGCAGCAGTTCGAAGGTGCCTTCTTTACGCTCCTCGGCTAATGACCGCATGGTTATAGCAGGTACCAGGAACATGAAAAGATACGGTGCTGTACTGAAGAGGCTATCCAGACTGGCATAGCCGTAATTGAGGATACTTGAATCTGGGAATACCCATAAAAACAACCCTAATACCAATAAAAATACGCCGATAGTAACATAAGCTACCAGGGAGCTCAGGTACGAAGTGATTTCTTTTTTGAGGATGCTAAGCACGTTTAAATCCGCTGTTGAACGACGCCGAAATTACAATATTAATGTGCTAAAGCAAAGCCGCGGGATGTACTTTTATTGTTTTACAAAATAGGGGGGGACTAATGCCGGGTGAGTACAAAAAATCCCCGGGGAAATCCGGGGATTTGAAATAATTGAATGAGCTGATTTTAAAATCTATAAGCTAAGCGTAAAGCAAACTGTCCGAAGGTTCCGTCTTTTGCCCATCCCTCATAACGTATACCGGCTTCAAAGCCGCCGTCAACAGTATACCCAACGCCGGGTGCATAAGCAAATGCTGTACCACCGCCGCTTTCAGTTGAAATGGCTGCACCTATTTGTGCTTCGCCAAAAAAGCCTGACCCGTCTTCCATAAAGTAATACTTTAGACCTGCCTTTAAAGGAACAAAACCATAAGATGATTTCGCGCCTAAGTCTGTAAATTCACTTTTAACCATGAAGGCTTCGTACCCTGCGGATAGAGTAGCATACAGATTTGTTGCCACAGGCGCTTCGTATTTAATCGAGCCGCCAAAGCCTGCATTGTAAATGTCACTTGAAGTACCGGTTGGGATTGCTGCGTCAACGCCAATGCTGAATTTTGCCGTTCCGCCAGATGACTGAGCAAAACAACTTACTGCCGTTCCGCCCAACACTGCTAATACTAATAGTAGTTTTTTCATGTTAATATGGGTTAATAGGTTTATAATAGTATCAAAAATATAAAATTTAATAATATGTCAATATAGGATAAATATATAATTCTGATTTTTTTTTATATAATTCAGCCACCCACACATAAATTATTTGTGTTAAAAAAGCCTGAATCCTACAGTAAAAACATAAATGGAGGTGCTTTTTGCCAATATTAAGGAGTTAGCAAGGCAAATAAAGTATTCAACCTGGTTAAAGGTGAGGTCTGTCAAGTTTAAAATACCTGTTTCATGTCCCGGTTATTAGCATGAAAAAAATACTAGTATCATTATTAATAGCTTATATTTATATAGGTATCGACATAAAAAGTAGTTCAGTGTCTATTAATAATATTTACTTTAAACCAAATCTATAGGCCACACGTACAGCAACCTGGCTCACTGTACCCCCGCTTTCAACACGGCCCTCATAGCTTAAACCAATATCTACCGTTCCCTTATGTTTACTGGAGGGCGCCGAAAAGCCAACAATGGGTGCATAAATAAAAGCACTCCTGGATGCGCTATAGTTACTATTGATATTGGTTGATATACCAACATCTCCCTCAAAATACCCTATCTTACTGAAATAATATTTAGTGCCGAACTCAACAGGTACATAAGTAGCATTGGCTAACAGCCCTGTATAATCAAATTTAACCAAAAAATCATTTATACCCGAAGTGATCACAAAGTTAAATGGAGAAGTCGATACAGGTATTTCGAGTTTAACAGAGGCTCCAATAACAGAGCCATAAACCCGGTTTGCCTGGCCGGTTGGCAAGCCAAATTCGCCGCCAATGCTAAGTTGATCCAACGGTTTTGTTTGCGCATGGCTGCTGAAAACGATTAAACTTAAAGCAAATAAAAATAGTAAAGTTTTACGCATAGCCGATAAGGTTATTTTTATTTAACAAACATATAGAAATATATTTATAACCTGTCGGCCTCTGTTAGTGATAAGCGTTGTAAGTTAACGTGGCTTTAACCTTATATTCTATCATCACAATTTATGATGACATTTAATGATTGGCCCCTGGCCTGAATATGTGGACACAAGGTGTGACCACATGGTGATTGTCTTTAGATGCGGTCACAGTTTGTGACCGCATCCTTGGGATATACAAAATATAAGTCGTAGTAAATCATTGTTATTATGCATTAGTCAGCGTTATAAAAATATTTTCCAGCGTTATTCCTTTGTTCTTATCCCGTAATCCGCTCAAAGTATCATCTGCTACAATTTTACCTTTATTAATGATGATCACATGGTCGCATACTGCTTCCACCTCCTGCATAATATGGGTGGATAAAATAACGGTTTTTGTTTTACCAAGGTCGAGGATCAACTGGCGGATGCCGATCAGTTGGTTCGGGTCGAGCCCGGAGGTCGGTTCGTCCAAAATCAAAACTTCGGGATTATGTAAAATTGCCTGTGCCAGGCCTACACGCTGCCGGTAACCTTTTGACAACTGCCCGATCTTTTTATGCTGCTCGGGGCCAAGCCCGGTTTGCTCTATAACTTCTGCAATTCGCTTTTGTGGTGATCCCATTTGATGTATCCCGGCAATAAATGCCATCGACTCCTTTACATACATATCAAGGTAAAGTGGGTTACTTTCGGGCAGGTAGCCTATACTTCGTTTTACCTCAAGCGGTTGTTTTTCAATATCATACCCGCATACTGATGCTTTGCCGTTTGTTTGGGGGATAAAGCAGGTAAGTATTCTCATGGTGGTTGATTTACCTGCTCCGTTTGGCCCTAAAAACCCCAATACGCCGGGTTTGGCACTAAAGCTGATGCTATCAACAGCTTTTTGGGCGCCGTAAACTTTTGTTAGTGATTCAACAAGGATACTCATATGCCAAAAGTAGTTGTTAGATGTGAGATGTTAGATGTGAGATGTGAGAAATTTTGGAATTCAGAATTTACAATTAAAGATCTCCGCAACGGGGGGAGATTTAGAGGGGGCTTTGTCACCCCAAAATCAAAGTGTTAATAACGTCAGGTTGGGGATAATTTAATTGTCATATTGTCAGGTAATCAATTGCGGCAAGCTATTTGAATAGTATATATTTGTAATACAAAAATTTAAAAAAATAAAATCATGGCTTTAGAAATAACTGATGCAAACTTTGACGAACTCGTCCTTAAATCTGATAAACCAGTACTTGTTGATTTTTGGGCAGAATGGTGCGGCCCCTGTAGGATGGTTGGCCCGGTAGTTGAAGAAATTGCAAAAGAATATGATGGCAAGGCGGTTGTGGGTAAGGTAAATGTTGATAACAACCCGGGTATATCAATGAAATTTGGTATCAGAAATATACCAGCTTTGTTATTCTTTAAAAACGGCGAAATTGTAGACAAACAAATAGGCGCCGTTCCAAAATCTGTTTTGGCTGATAAATTAAGCAAACAATTATAATTAAGGATTTCACCGATTATAAGTGATTTCACCGATTATTAATAGATTACACCGATCTCATGAATTATTTATTAATTTGTAAGATCGGTGTAATAGTTTTAGGGCAATCCGCGTTAGCTTAAGGTTGGAGTAATCAGCGCTTATCGGTGAAATCTTGAAACAAATAATCGGTGTAATCTATTAATAATCGGTGAAATCATTTATACAATGCAATTAAACGATGATCAGCAGGTACGACAATTAGCTAACCTTGAATTACTGGCCAGGCAGGTTGTTGAGGGTTTTATAACCGGTTTACATCAAAGCCCCTTTCATGGCTTTTCTGTTGAATTTGCTGAACACCGGCTATATAATAATGGCGAATCGGTAAAAAATATCGATTGGAAATTATTTGCCCGCACAGATAAACTCTTCGTAAAGCAATTTGAAGAAGAAACAAACCTTCGCTGTTATTTATTGCTGGATACGTCATCATCCATGAATTTCCCTCCGGAGGAGTCCGGAGTCCTTCGGACCGATAAGGGAATAAACAAGCTTCAATTTTCTATTTATGCAATAGCTTCGTTAATGTACCTGTTTAAAAAACAGCGGGATGCTTTTGGCCTGTGCCTTTTTTCGGATAAGATAGACTGGATAAGCCAGGTAAAATCTACCTCTACCCATTTATTTTATTTATATGCCGAGCTTGAAAAAGCATATAACCATCCCAAAGAGAATACTGCTACCGATATTACAGGCGTGTTGCACCATATTGCCGGGCAGGTACACCAGCGGTCGATGGTTATTATTTTTAGTGATATGCTGGAAAATAACATGAACCCCGAAAAATTGCAATCGTTATTTGCCGCCATTCAGCATTTAAAGTACAATAAACATGAGGTGGTAATTTTTAATGTGAACGATAAGCATAAAGAGCTTGACTTTGATTTTGATAACAGGCCCCATCATTTTATCGATATGGAAAGCGGCGAGCAGGTTAGGGTGCACCCAAACAAAATAAGAGGATCGTACCTTGCATCCCTTCAAAAATACCGGCACGAACTGGAATTGAAATGTGCCCAGTACCATATAGATATTGTGGATGCCTATATTGAAGACGGGTACCAAAACGTTTTAAAATCGTACCTCATTAAAAGAAATAAAATGGTGTGATGTGTTAGTGAATGGTTGATTAAGTTGGATTGGGTTAAAGCAATTTGATAACTGCAAGTAACCACTCACTTAATCAACCGAATCCAGCTTATTCAACCTAAAAAAAATTACCGCAATCAATTTTTATATATTACTGTTATCGAATAAACGCACTTCTTTTTTATGAGACTTTCCATTGAACGTAAGCCAGTAAGAATAAACCCCGACCCGAAACGTGTTATAGCCAGATTTTTTTTTAATGGGAACGACCGCGCCAAGGAGGTTATAAAAAGGGTGATGGATATTAGTGAAGACACTGCATTCGGTATAATTTCGCCACTGCTGCAGGAGTACTCTAAGCGGCACAGGAACATTACACGTGTACTGGACCGTAACTGCAATAAACTAAAGCCGCTTTTTAAGGACCTTAAAATTGAATACAAAAGTTTATCACTATACCGAAAGCTGCTCATAGGTTCATACTTTACGCATGAATATTCTGTTGAATCTGCTGCATTTTTTAATCCATCCATAGTTGAAGACCCCGACCAAACGGAATTGCAGGAAGGCAATAAAAGGATGATCATCAGCTTTAGGGCAGTAGGCGAGGGGCATATCTCATCAATTACTTTCCGTAGGGCATTAATTGACCAGAATAATAATATTACCGTTTTGCCTGCCGGGAATTATATCGATGAAGCCGAAATTGTTAGAAATGCGATCTACAACAAGAAACTGTTTTTTGAAAAAGCCGCAATTACCCAAATAAACGTCGATCTGCTAAAAGAACTTGAAGTAAAGCTCGACCCTCATTTCGAATATTCAAACCTGAGGAGGGTAATTATAGATTCGCAAAACCTGCAGGAAAGCAATATTAAGAAACTGGAGTATGATAAAGTACTTTGGCTTGCCGATTCGTATTACGAGATCGCTTTTTCGTATGATACTGATATTTCCGACCGGGTGATCTTCCCGATATCCGAATATGAACGCAAAGGGATAGAAGATGCAAGGTTTGTGCAGTTTAAAAAGGATGATGGCAGCAGTATTTATTATGCAACCTATACCGCTTACGATGGCGCATTGATAATGCCCAAACTTTTACAAACGAACGATTTTTATACCTTTAAAATGATGCCTTTGTATGGTGCGGGCGCTCAAAATAAAAATCTTGCATTGTTCCCACGAAAAATAAACGGCAAGTATGCCATGATATCGCGTATAGATGGCTGCAATAATTATATCATGTATTCGCATAAAATAAATATATGGGAAGAACCGATTATGCTGCAGCAGCCTAAGTTTACCTGGGAGTTTATACAAATAGGCAACTGCGGCTCACCCATTGAAACTGAAGACGGCTGGATAATTATAACCCATGGGGTAGGCCCAATGCGCAGGTACGTTCTTGGTGCCAGCCTGTTAAAACTTGATGATCCTACCATTGAAATAGGCCGGTTGAAAGAACCGCTTATAATCCCAAACAGCGATGAACGCGAAGGGTATGTGCCTAATGTGCTTTACTCATGCGGTTCCATTATTCATAATGGCAAACTCATTATTCCTTATGGTGTTTCCGATTCATCATCCGCATTCGCCGAGGTTGATTTGAGAGAACTGATTACCAAGCTGAGAGAAGATGAGGATTAGATAATTACACCTAACTTGCGAAACTTTAAATGTTAAAAAAGGGTGCTAATATTAAAAATTACTTTTGGGATACCAGTTGCGACAAACAAATACTGACAATATAATGTCACCATGAACAGACTTGCCTTTAACTATATTTGCTATATAAGAAATTTAAGACAGTGGCTTACCTCGGATGACAATTTGATGCTTGCGCAAGTATTCAAATGAGAGGGTGAAATTCTTGAATTTTCAATTTATTTGTTAATATACGTTAAAATGACTTTGTATTTTAAAAAAGTGCTTAACTTTAATAACTCAAATTTAAGAATTATATGCCACAGGAGCCTGAATCAAATCAAAAAATAACGGGGACTGAAATCCCGATTAAGTTCGACCCATTAAGTATTTTCTTAAATTTAAATAAACCAGCCTATTATGCAAACGGGCTGCAAGGTGGGTTAAGTCCTTCTGAATGTTATATTATTTTTTCACAAAATAACGTTCAAAAAGTTGCTATAACACTCCCACTTTCAACCATCATTAGTTTAAGGAAATTACTTGAAAAGATGGAAGTTGATTATGAAAGTACCTTTGGGGTTAAAATAAAAAGCACAGAAGAATTGGTCGAAGCCAGAAAAAAGAACAAAAATGGATAACAACGAATATATAGTACCCTTTTCTATTATAAAATCTTATACACAGGATTGGGATAATGAAATCGACTTAAAAATCCAAGCTCTTTATAATTTAAAAGATGGATGGGATTTTGGTGGTGGATTAGCACCAAGTAAGCAAGTTATTGAAAATTCGTTAATGCTATTTCATTATTTCGAAAAGCCTTATTTCGAATATGGCATTACACCCACTTCAACCGGTGGAGTAAAAATTACCTGTAAATTAGAAAATAACTTTTTAGATATAACCATAAACCTTGATTTAACAATTGACCTTACACATGAAATTGGAATAGGAGAAGATTATGACACGGTGTATGACCAAAGAGGGGTGGATTTGCTGGAAATTGAATCGCAAATAAATGAATTGATAAAAGAATGCCATATATCCGAGCGTTACACGTTAACAAATATAATTATCTAAAAGGTCGTTTTAATAGCGACTCGTTTCGAAATCATCAAGGCGGAATTTCAATAATAGACTTTGATTGTGCCGTTAAAGCAAGTAACTCAATTTGCAATCATTTAGCAAAATATTACAGTCACATATTGAGTGAGCCCGCTTTTTTTTGCATTTTTGATTTCGAAGAAATTGTTATTACATATCAGCAGGCGAACGAGGCCCCAATAATAATATCCCCATCTCAAAGTGACAAGGGGGATGAATGCCACTATAACATCATTAATTTTAAAGATAAATTGACAGATAAATTTTCAAAAGAAAAGTTTAAAACTCCAAACCTATATGTTTGTTGTGGGGACAATTATAGAGCTTTGACATCGATCGAATTTTCAAAGCTTGAGGAATTTGAATGCGCTTAAGTTGCTTTTATTGAGCTGCATATAAATTTACTATTATGTTCGCCCCAACTGATATACTTTTACATTAAAAATAGATATATTTTAATGTTTGTTGTTCCCGATTGACTAACTTCGATGTCAAAACAAGAGCTAACATTAAAAAAATACATTTTTTAATGTTAGCTTACTTAGCCAATATCCCCTCATAAAGCTTAAAATAATCCCCGACCATTTTATCGCTCGAAAATTGCGAAACTGCCCAATTATAACAATTCAGCCTGTTTATATTTTTAAGATGTTCAATTGCTTCCACCGCTTCCTCAACATTGTCAACAAGGAAGCCGGTTTTCTCATGTTTTATTAATTCGGGCATCGAGCCTTTGTTAAATGCTATTACCGGTGTTCCGCAAAGCATGGCTTCGGCCACGCTCATGCCAAAAGGTTCGTTAAAATTTATTGGGTGCAGTAACGCAGCAGCTTTCCTTAAAAGGCCATTCCGGCGTTCAGGGCCGGCAGGGCCGATGTATTCAATTTGTGCATTCAATTGCGGTGCTATTTTTTCTTTATAATAGCTTTCATCCTGTATAATTCCGGCTATAAGTAATTTTCTTTTACTTTTTTTAGCGATCTCAATTGCTTCAGCGGTTCCTTTGTCGGGATGTATCCTTCCAAAATATAAAAGGTAGTCTTCCGGCTCGTTATTGAATTCAAATTCATTTGTATTGAGGCCATTGTACACTGTAGCCAGGTAATTTAATTCGGGGCTGCGGTCGGCATTGCTTATGGATACGTAGTGGCCGATAGCATTATACTTCTTAAACACCGGGATGATTTTAGGCGACGAAAAACCATGTATGGTAGTAATAACCGGTGTTTTTATTAACCCCGAGTAGGTAAGGGGCAAAAAGTCAAAGTTATTATGGATGATGTCAAACTCAGGTGCTTTTTCCATAAGGTTGCTGATGTGCAGGCACTCCAGCACTTTTGCATCCTGGCTGCGATCTTCCTCATAACCCGCTTCACAAATTGCCGATAGTTTGCCCGCTGTTATAGAGTCGCCGGTGGCAAACAAAGTGACGTCAATCCCAAGCTTTATTAAACCTTCGGCTATGTTGGAGGCAACCTGTTCCCATGGCCCATAGTGCCTGGGGGGCGTACGCCAGGCAACCGGCGATAATACAGCTACTTTCATTTAGCAGGCGGCTGTGGTTTGCCTTGCAATTTTATTATACTCGTATTCAAGTTCAAACGCTTTTAAAACTGTTAAATGCGCAATCAGGTAAGCCAAAGTGCTTTCGGCGCCCTGGTTCCTGTTGATCCCTGTAGGTAATAAACCATCACAGCAACCTTTAGTTTCATGATCATACAGTGGTGCACGTAATGTATTTTCGCCCAGGAACCACTTGTAGCTTAAAAACATTTTTTCGATATACTGCGGCTTCCTGAATATTTTGTACGCCTGGAAATGCATCAGCACCATTGCCATCGTTTCAATAGCCTGCTGGTCAAAAGTGGGGAACGTTCCCCCGCGATAGTACCATCCATCGTTACCAACGGGGCTTAAATAGCCGTTTGATAATGTGAGTTTATCCAAAAAAGCCATTGTTTTTAAGGCCACCTGTTTCGCTTTTTCATTCCCTGTAACTTCACAGGAATGCAGCAAGGCCAATGGAAGTATGGCGTTATCATAAGTCATTTTTTCCTCAAACCATTGCCAGTCGTCCGATTGATTATTCTCGTAAGCATCAATTAATGGCTGGGTTAGTTCTGTTAATACGGTTACCATGCCCTCGTCGCCCGGCACAACATGCAGGTATTCGCTTATGCCGATTATAGTGTTTGCCATCCCTCTCAGGTGCGTTAGTTTCCTAAAATGCGGGAATGATTTGTTAAACAATTCCTGCGCAAATTCACGGTACGAATTACTTGCTGCGCAACCTATAAGGTAACCCAAAGCCCAAATAGTACGGCCAAATGAGTCTTCCGATCCAACTTCATCAAGGTACTCCCGGTTAAAGCTCAGAAAATTACGGAAGTTGCCATCATCCGTTTGCATATAATGAATGTAACTGAGATAGATTGGCAAAAGCTCAAATGCCTCCTTGCTTTTACTGCGTTGATGGGCCATCAATGCCATTATCAGCGCCCTGGCATTGTCATCAAGGCAGTAGCCTTCTTTCAAATTAGGGATACCAAATTTAGCATGTTGCACAATACCGGTATCGTCAGTTAAACGTAATACATGTGCCAGGCTAAATTTGGGCATTATTTCGGGATCGACAATGCTGTTTTTTAATATTTTGTCGCTAAAGTCATGTGTCGCACATGCTTCCTGGGCTACTTTTATAAATTCGCTCCCAATTACCGGCCAGCGCAAATGCAGGCCGTATTCATAGGCATTTTCTTTTAATTCATTTAGTGCGCGGTCATCGTCAAGCAATTCGTTAACGATGCAGGCCAGTGCTTCGGCGTTCTTAAAATCAAACAAACGGCCGCGGTTATCAGCCAGTAACTCTGTTGCATGCCAATATGGGGTTGATACAACTGCCGCTCCCGCGCCAACGGCATAAGATAAGGTGCCGCTTGTGATTTGGGCCTCATTTAAATAGGGTGTTAAATAAACCTCGGCTGCCGAAAGGTAATTAACCAGTTCCTCCTCTGATACAAACTTGTTAATGAAACTAAGATGTTTTGAAACATTCAGTTGCGTCGCCAGCGTTTTTAGATGGTCGCGATATTCCTCTCCTGAATTTTTTAGCACCCCAGGATGCGTGTTGCCCAATACCACATACATCACGTCCGGGTGTTTCTCCACTATTTTGGGCAAAGCCTTTATCACGGTTTCTAAACCCTTATTGCGGCTTATCAATCCGAAGGTTAATAATACCCGGTGATTTTTAAATGTGGTCAAGTTTTTTATTGGGTTGTTATCAGAAATATCTATATCAGGGACACCATGTTCAATTATTTGGATTTTTTCTGCGGGTACATCATAAATTTTGGTCAAAAACTCAACAGCCCTTTGGCTCATTACAATAATTTTTGAAGACTGTTCGGCAATTTCGCGGATAATAATACGCTGAACATAACTTGGATCCTTTAAAATAGTATGTAAAATAGAAATCAAAGGTTTTTCGAGCCGATTAAGCAAGGGGAGTATGTATATGCCGCTTTCGCCGCCGTATATCCCAAACTCATGTTCCATTATGCAAGTGTCGGCATCGCTGGTATTTATAAAATTGGCAGCACGTATATAATCTTTCTGATGGTTTTGGCGGATAACATATTTAACCTCTGAGGGATATTCATACTCCTGTATATTTTCCGAATCGTTTAATGCCACAACAAAACCATTATCAAGCAAAGCCTTTCTTTTTGGGAAATTTGCACTTATTGCGCGCATTAAATTTTGATTGAACGTTGCAATCCCGCATTCGCGTGGTGGATAGGTTGATATATATGCTATTTTCATACGTGTACGGAGATGTTTATATAAATAACGATTTTTTTAACTTATTGTTTAAGCGTTTGACTTAAAAAAAGTGCAGTAATGACCAAAAAAACTATGTTTTGGCCGTATATAAGGCCTTTTTATAGTATGATGTACCTTTTGCACAAACCATACCAACTTAATCAGCGAGATAATTTAAGGAATGTAATATTGTTAGGATGGGCGCATGATAACCCAAATTTGAGAAATAACGTTGAGGATAAGGCTCGCTTTGACTGTCCCGTGCTTAAGCCTGGTGATAATATACTATAGCCTCCATAATTACTTCGCAAGCTTTGTCAATTTCATCATGAGTGATGATAAGCGGCGGCGCAATACGCATGGCGTTGCTGCAATGCAAAAACCAATCGGTAATTACTTTATTTTCGATGCAGCGGTCTATTATTTTTTTGTTAAGATCGAAGCTTTCCAGTTCAATGGCGAGCATCAGCCCTTTGCCGCGTATTTCTTTTATTGCAGGATGGCTTAGGTTTTTTCTGAACTGTATTTCTTTCTCCTCAACATCCTTTATAAGCTTTTCATCAAGCAATACCTCAAGTGCGGCAAGCCCGGCAGCACAGCAAACAGGATGGCCCCCAAAAGTGGTTATATGCCCCAGTATAGGGTTTTCTTTTAAAGCTGACATGATATTGTTAGATGCTATAAAAGCACCTACAGGCATGCCGCCGCCCAGTGCTTTGGCCAACAAAAGTATATCTGGAACAATGTTAAAGTGTTCAAAAGCAAATAATTTGCCTGTGCGCCCAAATGCGGCCTGTATTTCATCCAGTATTAATAATGTGCCTGTCTCATCACATCTTTTGCGTAAAGCCTGCATATAGCCAACATCGGGTACCCTTATTCCGGCTTCGCCCTGTATGGTTTCAATAATAACACAGGCGGTTTGGTCATTTATCTTACCAAGGTCAGCCGGGTCATTAAACTTTATAAAATTAACACCAGGCAATAAAGGGCGATAAGCTTGTTTAAACTCCTCGTTGCCCATAACGCTTAACGCGCCGTGTGTGCTGCCATGGTATGAGTTATGACAAGCAATTACCTGGTGCCTGCCGGTAAAACGTTTGGCCAGCTTTAACGCACCTTCAACCGCCTCGGCGCCCGAATTGGTAAAATAAACCGATTGTAAACTGGCCGGCAATATGGAGATGAGTTTTTCGGCGAACTTTACCTGTGGGGTTTGCACATATTCGCCATACACCATCAGATGCATGTATTTGCCCAGCTGTTCTTTTATCGCATTGACTACATAAGGGTTGCTGTGGCCCAGGTTACTTACGCCGATGCCCGAAATAAGGTCGGTATAGGCCTTGCCCTCTTTGTCGTACATATAAACACCTTCGGCCCGCTCAAATTCAAGCAATAATGGGAAATTGGTGGTTTGGGCATTATTGGCCAAAAATAACTGTCGAAGTGTAGGCATATTGCAAAGGTAAGTCAAAAGTGCAAAGTTTAAATTTACCTTCTTTGATATTAGAAATTTGCAGTGGACAAGAATTTCTTACTTAAGACTTGCGACTTAGAACTTTGGACTTTTGAATTAATTCCCCGGCCTTACAGAGCGTTCGCTTAATTGCCTTAGTACTTCATCAGTAAACTCGCGTTCACTTTTATAAAGTTCGCTTACTTTTTCGGGGGGTAGTATCTTTAAAAACTCGTCGCGGTAATGTTTTTTTATTTCAACCAGCTGTTGTTCATAAGCTAATTCTTTATCTATCTGCACGGTACCGTTTGCTGAAGAATTTGAATTATTCTGGCGTTTCAAAATTCTAATTGCCGTTTGATCCTGTACATATTGCCTGTAAAGTGGCCAAAATGCTCTTGCTTCATCCTGGGTGAGTTTCAGCCTGAGGCCTATGTAACCTTCCTTAACAAGTTCTATTCTTCTGCCCGGGTTCGGAGCCCTGTTTACCGGTGCAAAACGCTGCCCGGGCATACGCACAGGCCCATATGGTGGTGGTGGTACCAGGACGCGCCTTTGCCCAAAGCTTTTGTAGCCAAAAGCCAGCACAAATAATATACAGAAAATAGGTTTGATCAACTTATTCATGATAGTATATTACTGGACGCTGTCAGCATAGTTTTGTAAAGCATTTTTCAAATCAGCATCATTAACAGTTGTGCCTTCTGATGCAACTGTTTGCTGGGTATCACCAGCGTCAACATTTAATTGCAGGTAGCTTTTTATTTCATCAACCGGAACATTCGACAACTGTTTATGTAAAAAAGAGTTGTTATGTTCATTAACAGGGTTGTTGGCAATCTCTGTTAAAAGTATCCCGCCGCCTAAAGCTACGGTAAAACAAGCAGCCGTTGCGTATTTAAATGCCGTTGAAGCAAACATCCTCCGTACAATCCCTTTACGGTTTGTATTGCCGGCATTAACAGTTTTATCTAAAATATTTTTATTAAGCGCATTAAAATAACCTTCCGGAACTGTAAACTGTTCAGCCGGTTCGCCTAATGCTTCTTCAACTAATATCCTGCTTTGTATTTGCTGCGCCAGGTTATCAAAATAACCTTCAGGCACTGTAAAATCACCGTCTTTATCCAGGGCCACTTCAATAGTTATCCGGCTTTGTATATTGCCGGCCAGTTCTTCGAAATAATTTTCAGGCACTGCAAAACCATCTAACGGTTTTTTATTTTTTAATTCATCTAAGTTTTTAGCTGATACAATACGGTCGCCCAGGTCATCAAAATAACCAGCAGGCACAGCAAACGGGTTCTCTGCGTTAACCTGTTTAAGTGACATATAATCATCCAGCCAATCTTTATTTTCCATATCGCTCTTCATATCCTAACTACTATAGATAAATTAATTGCCAAAAGGTTTAAATTTAATTTAATTAATCTTTCGATAATAAATGCGCCTCAATTTTTTTAACGGCCAGGTGAAACGAGGCTTTTAAAGCGCCTACGCTTGTTCCCAGTACCTGTGATATTTCCTCGTATTTCATATCGTCATAGTATTTCATATTAAACACAAGCTTTTGCTTTTCGGGCAATGTCAATAAAGCCTCCTGTAGTTTTCGTTGTATTGCGTCACCACTAAAATAAGCCGAATCGGCTAAAGTATCGGCTAATTCATAAGCTACATCATCCAATGAAACATTATTCTTTTGCTTTTTCTTATTCAAAAAAGTAATGCACTCGTTGGTAGCAATGCGGTACATCCAGGTATATAACTGTGCATCATTTCTGAAACCTGCCAGATTTTTCCACACTTTAATGAATACGTCCTGCACAAGATCGTCAGCGTCATCATGATCAATAACCATGCGTCGAATGTGCCAGTAAATTTTTTGCTGGTACTTTTTCAGCAGCAGGTTAAATGCCTCATTCCGGGTTTTCTCGTCCTGGAACTTGCTTAATATCTCCGCGTCATCAACCTCTATTGGCATGTATTAATATTTACTGTTTAAATATTTATTAATTGCTTGTACTACTTTGCTGGTTAAAAGTAGAATATCTTATATTAAATTCAACTATTTTTCATTGAATTTTGATAATAAGATATTACTGCAAAAGGTCAATCACCTGTTGCGAAGCATTTTGTGTATCAACCTTGCTAATTATTTTATCGATAACCCCGCCAGCGTTTATGATGAAAGTAGTGCGGGCGGTTCCCATATATTTTCTACCATACATGTTTTTTTCGACCCAAAGGCCATAAGCTTCCACAATGCTTTTATCGGTATCAGCTATTAATGTAAACGGCAGGCTGAATTTTTTTTCAAACTTTTTGTGGGATTTTTCATCATCGGTACTCACCCCAATAACCTCAAAGCCCTTGCTCAGCATTGATTGATAGTTATCCCTGAAACTGCAAGCTTCGGCAGTACAACCCGGGGTATCATCCTTAGGATAAAAATAAAGGATCACATTTTTCCCTTTAAAATCTGACAAAGAAACGGTTTTGCCATTCTGGTCTTTCGCTGTAAAATCCGGGGCTTTATCGCCTTCCTTAAGTGCTGTCATATCTATTTATAAAAATCCGCAGTAAAGTGCGAGCTATTATCTTTATTATCAGTAACCGTCAATTCAAATATATGCTTACCTGCTGCAATATCGTTATTAAAGGTATAACTTAGAACTTTAGTTTTAAAATCCCACTCCATTAAAACCCACTTGCCGTCAATTTTACCTGTATAGGTTTTAACGCCCGATAAATTATCGCCGACCCTTAAAAATATACCGCGCGACTTAACCAGGCTGATGCCATTTTTTATATTTAAAGGGATAATTCTTGGCGGAACAGTATCTATCTTAACATAAAAATCGCCAAAGCCACGGGCTTTTGCTTTTACAAAGCCATCTTCGTAAATACCGCCTTCACAGCTGCCATCCGTATTTACTATAACAGCTTTATCTGTAAATTTTCCTATAGTGCTATCGGGTTTTATCCAAAGGTCATAAACATCATGTATTGGGGTAAACCGATTATGAATTCGGTGGATGACCGAAAAAGTACCCGGCCGTTTGGGCAGCGTTGAGTATGTAAAATCAACATCATCATACAGGTTGCCGAGTGGTATAACTACCTTAACTTTATCATTGCTGAACTCGTTTGTTTTATCGTAATGAAATAATGTGCCGGATATTTTGGCGGGCCATGGATCAACCCGAACCGGACTTGATTTAATGTTTAAACTAAGCGTTGAGGTATTGCCCGCCACATCTTTAACCACATATTCAACATGATGTATGGCGTCATCGTTAAAGCTGATAATGCCGCGGTTTATCGATTGTGGGTAAAGCGATATTTTACTGCCCGGCAATATGAAGCATTTTTGCATCCAGCGGCGCGTTTTCAAAAATTCAGGATAATCGATATAAGCATTTATGGCATGCGTTTCATCAAATGCAAAACGTTCGACAGCAAAAGTGTATACCGTTTTGCCATCGAGCTTTAATTCCACTGAATAAATGCCGTTGTGGTTTGGCGATACGCTGGTCATATCATTTGTGGTAATGCCAAAACCAATTTGCCCGCTTAAATTTATAACGTGGGGTTTTAACAGGTGATAGTTTCCGCCAACGCCCGCGACAGGGAAAAACTGGCGGGGCGTTTTTTCACTGAAAGGATTCCCATCCAAATGGTATACCCCAACGGCGTATATCGTAGGCGGTATCTTATCAGGAATTGTTAACCCAAAGAGCTGCGGGTTTATGGTTTCTTCCGTTTGTGTGTCCCTGATTTCAAAGTGCAGGTGCGGCCCCTCGGATGCGCCCGCATTGCCCGACCATGCGATCACCTCGTCCTTACAGACGGGTATCATCGTTGGCGTAAGTTTAATGTCAACCTCGAAACTTTGCTGCTGGTATTGTGCGTCGCGCACTACTTTTTCCATTGCAGGGCTATAGCGTTCAATATGGCCGTAAACGGTTGTATAACCATTTGGATGGGTGATATAAATGGCATTTCCAAAACCGCCGAATTGCACACGCAAACGTGATACATAACCATCAAAAACGGCATGAACAGGGTACCCGGTGCGTGAATTGGTCTTAAAATCGAGCCCCGAATGAAAATGATTTGGCCTTAGTTCACCAAATGAGCCTGCGGTAGATGGCGGTAGATCGAGCGGGTACCGAAAGTAACCTTGAGGATATTGCCTGCTTTGAATATTTTGGGCAAATAAGTTAAAATACAGGAAACATGTAAAAAAGAGCGCACCGATAATTCTTTTACTCATATTAGCCCCAACGGTATCATGTGTTAAATGTTTTTATTGTTCCTACTGACTTCTTTTCTTTCGGACTTCCGGACTTTTCCGACTTTCGGACTAAAATCACTTAATATAAAAATCAAGCATTTTTTCGTCTTCAATATAGCCTTCCAGCCTGTCGCCAACGTTTACTTTGGATACGCCCTGTGGTGTACCGGTAAATATAAGGTCGCCTTTTTTCAGGGTGATATATTTGGAAACAAACGCGATTATATAATCAAACGAAAAAAGCATAAAGGAAGTGTTGCCGGTTTGCCTATTTTGGCTGTTAACATCAAGTTTAAAATTGAGGTTATGCAAATCGGCAAATTTTGTTTTGGGAACAAAATCGCTTACCGGCGCCGAATTATCAAAAGCTTTGGCCAGTTCCCATGGTAAGCCTTTTTCTTTATGCCTCGATTGAATATCGCGGGCGGTAAAATCAACTCCTAAAGCAATCTCGTCAAAGTAATTAGCAGCAAATTTCTCGCTGATGTGTTTGCCTTCTTTGCTGATCTTTATCACGATTTCAATTTCGTGATGAATGTCTTCCGAAAAATCAGGATGATAAAAGGGTTTATTATCTTTCAACAAAGCTGTATCCGGTTTCATGAATATAACCGGTACCCCTGGAACGGGGTTATTCAGCTCTTTGGCGTGTTCGGCATAATTACGGCCTATAGCAATTATTTTCATAGCGCCGAAATTAGCTATTTTGACTAAGATTTACGGGATTTTAGGATTATAGGATTGAATTTTAATGTAATGGATGATTTTTGTTAACGGATCATATACAAATCTTAACATCCTAAAATCTTAAAAATCACAGTCAAAAATTCCGAAATCGAAATTCCGCAATCCCAAATTACAAAACGGATATTCTTTTTATCACAGATTCTGTGCCGGCAATTATCCTTATGAAATAAAAACCGCGGGTTAATTTGCCATTGAGGGCATAGCTGAAACTTTGTTCGCCGGGCTCAACCCTTTGCGAAAACGGGGTGATGATCTCGTTGCCTAAAACATCAACAATTTTTATGGTAACGTTTGAGTAGCGCGAAAGGTCGTATTTAAGGTTGATCTGGTCAGTTACAGGGTTTGGATACACCTGCACATTATTTAATAATTTATCATCCGGCTTATAAACACTTACTTTTTGTGTGGATATAACGGCCGGTTTTAACGGCGGTAGTACCAGGTGCAAATTGTTTTTAAAATAACTTTTTGGTTGTTTGGGCTTTAGCAGGCGCAAATAGGTAGTATCTGATTGCGAATAGGCAAAGCTGTTGGTAAAGGCGAACCCCAGGCATAATGCTATTGCAATTACTGAAATGCGTGAATAACTATAAGTAAAAATTCGCCTCATCCTTTAATATTATTTACAAAAATATAAATAAAGCAGTCATCAATTTAAATACCGCGCATTTTATGATTCATTTTAACAAAATTTAACAAAATATGGTTTAGTAAGTTATAAATTTAGTTTGATAACACAATTATTAATATTTTAGGTTGATAATTGTACTTTTAAATATTGGCCAATACAAAAAACATAAAGTGTCAAATCATAAAGATATTAAAAAATTAACAGTCGCAGGGCTGCTTATCAGTTTAGGAATAATTTATGGTGATATTGGTACTTCGCCGCTTTATGTATTCAAAGCTATTGTTGGCTCCCAGCAAATTACAGAAACACTGGTTCTTGGGGGTGTATCCTGCATATTCTGGACACTTACGCTGCAAACCACATTGAAATATGTGGTTATTACATTACGTGCCGATAACAAAGGGGAAGGTGGCATATTCTCCTTGTTCTCGTTGGTGAGGCGACGGGCAAAGTGGTTAATTGTGCCCGCAGTTATTGGTGGTTGTGCGCTATTGGCCGACGGTATTATTACACCCCCCATATCTGTTTCTTCGGCTATTGAGGGTTTAGAATCTTATTATCCTCATTTGCACACCGTACCAATAGTTATTTCAATACTAACGGCGCTTTTTATTATACAGAAATTCGGCACATCATTAGTCGGAAAAGCTTTCGGCCCGATGATGTTCATCTGGTTTACCATGATGGGGGTGCTGGGTATAATATATATAGTGCAAATGCCTATGATAATTAAGGCTTTAAACCCTTATTATGCATACCTGATATTAAGCACAAATCCAAACGCATTTATCATTTTAGGCGCTGTATTTTTGTGTACTACAGGCGCCGAAGCACTTTACTCCGACCTGGGCCACTGCGGTCGAAAAAACATCCAGATAAGCTGGATATATGTAAAGACCAGCCTGGTACTCAATTATTTGGGGCAGGCGGTTTGGCTGTTACAACATAACGGCAAGGTGATGGACCTTAACCTGCATAATCCGTTTTATGAAATAATGCCCTCGTGGTTCCTGCTTTATGGTATTGGCATAGCAACGGTTGCCACTATTATAGCCAGCCAGGCGCTTATTTCAGGTTCCTTTACACTCATAGCAGAGGCTGTACGTTTAAATTTATGGCCAAAAGTAAGGATTAACTATCCTACCGATCAAAAAGGGCAATTGTATGTGCCCAGTGTTAACTGGTTGCTGTGGGCGGGGTGTGTAGGCGTTGTCTTACTTTTTAAGCATTCCGATCACATGGAAGCTGCTTATGGGTTAAGTATTACCATAGCCATGCTGATGACCACCCTCTTGGTTTCGAACTTTTTAAGGAGAAAAAAACTGCCCACCTATATAGTCACGATTTTTTTAGTGGTCTACTTATTTATCGAAGGGTCGTTTTTAGCTGGTAACCTTGTGAAATTTGTTCATGGCGGCTGGTTTACCTTATCGGTAGGCCTGGTTTTATTTACCATAATGTGGACATGGCATACTGCCCGTAAGATCAGGAACCGTTTTGTTAAGTTTATTGAGATTGAAGATTACTTCAGTATCATTAAGGAGTTGAGTGAGGATGAAACGGTACCTAAATATGCATCGCAACTGGTGTATTTAACAAGCGCGAATTTCGACTCCGAAATAGAATCAAAAATTATTTATTCCATCCTGCAAAAGCAACCCAAAAGGGCCGATGTTTACTGGCTGGTACACGTTGATGTTGTTGATGAACCCTATAAAAAAGAATATGAGGTGAATTTTTTGGTGCCAAATAAATTAATCCGTATTGATTTTAAGCTCGGATTCAGGGTTGAACAACAGATAAACCTGCTGTTTAGAAGGGTTGTTGAAGACCTTGTAAAAAAGGGCGAAGTAGATATTACCAGCACTTATAAATCATTAAACAGGCATAAAATTGTTGGTGATTTCAGGTTTGTAGTTATTGAAAAGGTGCTCTCACGATCTCACAACTTATCATTTTACGAAAGCTTTATAATGGCTTTTTACGTGTACCTTAAAAAAGTAAGCCTATCAGAAGAGCGTGGTTTTGGCCTCGACCTGAGTTTTGTTACTATTGAAAAAGTTCCCTTAATGCTTACGGCGCCCGAAACTGTCGAGATATATCGTGTGCGTTAGTAATAATATTAAACCAACATTAATTCAATATTCCTTCAGATTGTTGTTTTACTTTTATAGCAACAAGACTTACCCTCAATGTTAAGTTTGCGTTAAGTATTTGGAAACTGCGCAAACTGGGTCGTGCATAATTTGTTGTAAATAAAACATCAACCATTGAAAAAAATAATATTTGCCCTGTTTTGCCTGCTCGCATTTGAAGCAAATGCCCAGATTATTAAAGATACGACGAAGAAAAAACTTGGCGATACTATTAAGAAAGACCTTTTAACTGCACCAGATACGGTAAAAAAGCTGCATAGCAACCCTCGTTCCCTTATTGCGCCTGCTGTGTTGGTTGCTTATGGCGCTTCGTCTTTTTTTATTAAACCCGTACGCAATCTTGATTTTTATATCCATGGCAAGTACGAAAGATACACCCCGAATTTTAATACAAATGCAGAAAGTTATTTTCTTTTTGCACCAGTGGTAATAGTTTATGGTTTAAACATGGTTGGTATTGAAGGCAAAAACGTGTTTATTGACCGTACTGCGCTGTTAGGCCTGTCGGCCGGGATATTAGGCGTTACCGAATTAAGTTTAAAACATGTAACACATAGGTTGCGGCCTAACCTGGCTGATTACTACTCGTTTCCTTCGGGGCATACCGGCGCGGCTTTTCTCGCTGCCGAATTCTTAGCCCAGGAGTATTCAGAAAAATCGCCCGTTTATACCGTGATCGGTTATACGTTTGCTGTAACCACCGGTATTTTCCGGATGGCCAACCGCGATCATTGGTTTAGCGATGTTGTTGCCGGGGCAGGTTTCGGCATCCTGTCAACCAAGGCGGCATATTTAATATACCCATATATCCGCAACGCTTTAACGCATACCGACAAACAAGGCCGAAAGGCAATGGTGATGCCAACCTACCAGGACGGTGTGCCGGGGCTGGCATTTGCGATGCAGCTGTAGGGGAGTTGTTGGAATGTTGTAAGGTTGAAAAGTTGTAAGGTTACTTGTAGCTTCGTTTGGTTTTTTCAGGCTTTCGACCACAAAAACAACATTGCAACCTTTCAACTTTCCAACATTCAAACAACATCCTACTTATACCTTATCTTGTATATCAAAATGATACTGGCAAAAATAAGCGTGATGGCATTAGCTATGGCTACCGGCCAGCTCGACGACATGATGCCGTATAACAGCCAAAAGAAAGTACCAGCGGTAAAAATAGCGTACATGGACAGGGAAATTCCCGATGTATCTTTTGTCTGGATGGTTTTGAGAGCCTGTGGCAAAAATGATACCGTAGTACCGAATGCAGCCACATAGCCGATTATATCAGTTAATTTCATAGATTCATTAGTATCGCTACCCCATTTATTAAATACATTAAAAATTGTTCTTATAAAATCAAATACCAGGGAGCGACATTCATTGCCTATCTGAATTAAATCATTGCAAGGCCTCTTTACCGAGTTTACTGTGTTTATTGCTGTAATTAAAATAAACAATAAGCCCAATAATAAGCCATATTATAAAACGCAACCAGTTAGTAGTCCCTAACTCAGTCATTAAATAAAAGCACGATATTAATCCAAGCACTGGAATTAACGAATAGTTTTTCACAAAACCTGCAATGGTAATACCTAAAACCAGGATAGTAAATGCAAAATATGGCAACCTTTCCCTCATCACTTCCCATTTTGTCAGATTTGGCTGACTACTATCAATCATCCCAAAAAAGTTTTTGAAGAAATCGGGAAATTGTATTTGTGTAAAAACAATTGCGGCAATTAATATTATAGGGACAATATACTTACTGTTTATATAAGGTACCCGAAACCTGCCGACATGTTTTTCGGTCCGTGGAAGCATCAATATTCCGCCACAAACTAATACAAAAGCAAATAAAGTTCCTATACTGCATAAATCTGTCACCAACGCCGAATCAAGAAATAATGAGGGTATTCCAACGACCAATCCTGTAATGATTGTAGCAAAGGATGGCGTATGAAATTTTGGATGAAGTTTTGAAAATCTTGGAGGTAATAAGCCATCACGGCTCATGCTCATCCAGATGCGAGGTTGCCCGATCTGAAACACCAGCAACACAGAAGTGGTAGCAACAACTGCACTTAGGGCGATAATACCACCCAGTATATTCAAACCTCTTTCGTTAAATGCACGTGCCAAAAAATCACTTGTATTTAGCTTCGAATAATTGACCATGCCGGTTAGCACAAGCGCAATTAAAATATACAGTATTGTACAAATGATTAGCGAATAAAACATCCCCCTGGGCAAATCTCTTTGAGGGTTTTTACATTCCTCTGCAGTTGTTGAAATTGCATCGAAACCGATGTAGGCGAAAAATACAGCCGAAACACCTTTCATTACACCGGCAAATTTATTAGGTAAAAATGGAACCCAATTTGCAGGGTTTACATAATAAAAGCCTATCGCTATCACCGCAACTACCACCAATAGTTTAAACAGTACCATCATGTTACTGGCCTGCCGGGATTCCTTTATCCCGATATACACCAGGTAGGTGATAAAAACTGTAATTGCCAGGGCTGGCAAATTTAAAATAAATGGAATTGAGCCAATGTGCGGCGCATTGATCCATGTGTTGTGCAAATCCAAAAAATCGGCTGCACCAACTGTATCATGGCCTGCAATTTTTTCCAAATATTGAGTATTTCCGTTCTTTGCTTCAAAAAAACTTGTGCTCAGGAACTCGGGAATATGCAAACCGATATTATGCAAAAAACTTGTCAGGTTACCCGACCAGGAAATAGCAACGGTAATATTTCCAACTGCATATTCCATCACCAGGTCCCATCCGATAATCCATGCTATAATCTCACCAAATGCGGCATATGAATAGGTATAAGCACTTCCTGACATCGGAATTCGCGAGGCAAATTCAGCATAGCAAAGTGCAGAAAAAGCACAGGCTACTGCGCATATCATAAACAAAAATATCACTCCGGGGCCGCCGTCAAAACATGCTTTTCCAACTGTACTAAATATGCCTGCACCAATAATAGCTGCAATCCCCAGCGCTGTAAGGTCGCGTACCCCTAACACTTTATTTAATGAAACCCCGTGACCATCATCCAAGCCGGCTTTTGTATCCTCAACTATCTTTTCTATTGACTTTTTTCGGAATATATTTTTTGCCATCTAATTTATCTATACATAAAACCAAACATAGCCATTTTTTTTAATTCAATAACTATATGCTTATTTTGCGCCATGAATATCAGCATAAAAGATGTTTTACAACGGATAAGGCCGTTTATTTTCCTTTACCTTATATTATTGTGCTGTTGCCTGGTGATCAAGATCCTGTATACAAAGGATGAGATTTATTTTGCTGTTAATGCCCGGAACACGCCATTTCTTGACAGCATTGAACCTTATATTACAGATTTGGGCAACGGCTGGACTATCGTAGTGCTGGCCGCATTACTAACTTTGTACAGCTACCGGGTTGCATTTTTAACCATTACCACTTTCCTGGTAACGTCCCTTGCGGTACAAATAGTAAAGTTTATTTTCGATGCACCAAGACCAAAACTTTACTTTAAAGATCAGATCAGCAAGCTGCATTTTGCAAAAGGGGTCGATATTTTAAGTACGCATAGTTTCCCCTCGGGCCACACGTTAACAGCCTTTGCAACAGGTGTTTTGATCACTTACCTGGTGAAAAACAAAAGATGGGCCGGCATACTTGTATTTTACGGGGTGATGGTAGGTTTTTCGCGCATGTACCTGAGCGAACATTTTTTTGAAGATGTTATTGGCGGTTCAATTTTAGGTGTTTTCCTAACCATAATCTGGATTCGGTGGATTGATAGCAGGAAGTTTATAAATACACCCGGATGGAACAGCGGACTTTTAAGTCCAAAGTCGTAAGTCTTTAGTCTAAAGTCAAAAAAATCAGGCTTAAATCAAGTTCAAAGTCATAGGTCTATGGTCTAAAGTCAAAAGTTCAGAAAATACAGACTTAAGACTTTAGACTACCGACTTAAGACTTAGCTTACTGCTACTTTTTTTTTCCTCGCAATCATAACTATCACCAGTATTATAACCAGGGCTGCCCCGCCAAAAATTTCAATTTTATTCACGGTCGACATGCCTGTTGCATTGGATAAATACTGGTCGTTCCGCTGCAATTCCGGGGAAAGGCGGATGGAGGAAATATAGGCCTTGTACTCATCCTTTATAAGGTCTTTCCTGATTTCGGGGTACACATATTCAAATGTATAAGTTGCATTTTGAGTGTACAGTAACACGAAGTTACGGTACTGTACATCGCCGCTGCCATTATCGGTTTTTAATACAAATGTTTTGGCTTTTAGTGCGCCGATAGTGGTATCGCGCAAATTTTCTACACCGCTCCCGGCCGATTCGCCCTGAATGCCCTTGATATAGGTTTTTAAAACTTTGTTAAGGTCCTTTTCCTTTTTTAAGGGTGTATTGTTTTTCGCATTTGGCTCCAATAAAACTACCATGTAGCCATATAAAGCATTGGCCGAATATATAGTACGGTCGGTAGTATCCTTTTTTTGGTAAGCTGCTGGTAATGAAATGGTAACCAGGCTATCGATTTTAACTGGTTTGTTAAGCTGGCAGAACCCTGATATTGCCATGAACATAAGGGTTAAACTTAAAAATATTTTCTTCATAATATGTTAAACCCACGAAGCCCGAAATGGTTTAGATTTTGAGTTTATAACAGATATTATGTGATGCTATTATGACATATAAGTTAGTATTACAAGCAGTTAACTGGGAATAATAAAAATGACTAAGGGGCGAAAAAAGTAGCCTTGTAGTGCACGGTCGTGGTAAATAGGCGGAAATATTTTTCAATTAAATATCCTGGACCTTATTTCATGAACAGAAATTTTATATATTGGATGTGGAATTAACGGCTTTAAAAAATAGCGCCTGCCGTCAATAATTTTTACACCTTAACACCATATTTGTGATCAGAACCCAATTGCTTTTCCGCAAACTTACATTTTCAATTATTGTCTCGCTTTTTAGTTTAACAGCTTTTTCGCAGCAATCAGATTACAGCCTTTTATGGCGAATCAGCGGGAATGGTCTTAGCAAACCCTCATACCTTTTTGGTACTATGCATGTTAAAGATAAGCGTGTTTTTAATTTCAGTGATTCGGTGATGCTGGCTTTACAAAGCTGTTCGCGTTTTGCATTGGAGGTTCATCCGGATACCGTGATCAGTAAAATGTTTGCCATACTGCAAAACAATGATTCCCTGCGCACTATTGATAAGCTGCTCGATTCAAATCAATATAAAAAATTAGCCAAAAAATTTAAAGAAAAAAATGGCTATACAATGGGAAAAACAGATCCAATTTTATTGGAATCGTTAATGGAGCCGGATGAAGATAAACCCGATGACAAAGTTTCTTTTATTGATGTTTATCTATATGGGATAGCCCGCACTATGAATAAAAATATTTTTGGTTTGGAGGATGCCTCGGCACAATTCGATGAATATTTTGGATCAGGCGATGCCATAAAAGAAAGATTACTTGACCTGCTTGATGATGACATTGCCGCAAGCAAAGATGAAGGCCGGGAGGAGATGGTAAAAATTTACAGTACAGGTAATTTAGATGCTATTTATAAATACGCACAGGAAAGCGGTATGTTGGATACTGTAATTACCGCCCGCAATAAGGTGATGGCCAGCAGTATGATAAAATACATGACAAACGAATCACTTTTTACCGCCGTAGGTGCGGCGCATTTGCCCGGTCCTGATGGCGTAATTGCATTGCTTAGAAAAGCCGGATACCAGGTAGATAAGGTAAAAGCATCGTTTACGGGCATTGCGGCTACCTACCATATTGACTTTTTAAAAATGAACTGGCCCGAATATCGCGATGACAATAAAGGCTATTCCATAAATTTCCCGGGTACCCCAATTAAAAATGAGCTCAACGGCGCCCGGAATATTATTTACCCGGATATGGCGAATGATATTTATTATGGGCTATACGCGATCCCGAAAGGTTCGGCCGATGAACCTGCAAACAGGGAAACGGTTATTGCCAATACCATTGATTTTTTAAGCAAAAACAAAAATAATAGTATCCTCAGCAAAAAAACTTTTTTATATAACAAGGTACCCTGTACCGAATTGCTGATAAAAACCAATACAGGTTATATGCGCCTGCGCCTGGTACTTGCAAATAATTTGCTGTATTACTATTATGTAGGGTCGAAGCATAACCATCTTGATCAGCCTTATGCAAGCAAATTTTTTAACTCCTTTAACTATTTTCTGATCCCGCAAAAACCAGCGGCGCCATGGCTGGATTATTCAAATGCTAATGGTGCGTTTGCTGTAAAATTTCCTGAAGAACCCAAAGTGATGAGCAAGGAAATACCTTCAAAAATTCAGGATGAACAGGTGAGTTTTACCATTAACATGTATTTAAGCACCGATTCGCTTACTGGGAAAACATACCTGGTTAGATATAATGACTATCCTGCCGGAACTTTTCTTAGTAATAAGGATGTGCTGTTTAGCAGTTTGATAGATGAGTTTAAGGGCAAAGGAAAAATTTTGGCCGGGCCTGTTAAAATATGGATGAGCGGCTATGAAGGCCGCGAGGTAAAGGCTTTATTGACCGGCAATGTTAACGCTATAATAAGATTATATGTAAGAGGGAATAGGGTTTATATGTTAATAAAAGCGGTGGCCGGTGACTTGAAAAGCGATGATCCGAAGGATATCTTTTTTAGCTCCTTCCACTTTTCGCCTTATGCCGAACCTCAGTATTATACCTATCAGCCTGAAGGGCAAAACTTTAAGGTGCAAATGGTTTCGAAGCCAAAAGTTAAGCCCGATAGTTCAAAAAGCTACGAGAGTTATCTCAACCACACTATAGTTTGTTTTTCAACTAACCCGGCATCTGGTGGCCTTTTTGATCTTGAATATTCAAAGATCAGCCCGTATTACAGGATAGAACACGTTGATTCGCTCTATAAAAAAATGACTGATCTTTTGGCAGATTACCGGGATTCGTTAATAAAAGTTGATACAATAACCGTTGGCGGCATACAGGGCCGCGAATTATTAACGATTAGAAAAGAAACAAATGTTAAAAAACGCGCCCGCATATTGATTGATGGTGACAACTTTTTCTACTTATCAGCGCATGTTGATAGTACTGAACTTTTTGATAAAACAAGTGCAACCTTCTTTAATTCGCTAACATTAACGCACCCCTCACAAAAAACAGACCTGGCCTCGTCCAAAGCCGAGAAAATTTGCCGTGACCTTCAATCCAGCGACACGCTTGTTTACAAAAGTGCGCTCGGGGCCATCTCTTATTATAAATTCACAACCGGTGAACTGCATTATATTTATGCAGCACTTAACAAAAGCTATACCGACGATACATCAAAACTGGGCGCCCGGTACACGCTCATAAAAAAACTTAAAACCGTAAACAATGATTCAACCATTACCGTTTTGGCTGGCTTGTACCCCAGCTTAAGCGGGGACGATGCTTTGAAGGCCGGTATTTTAAATACCATGCCCTTTATAAATAAAAAAACCGGGTATGACATATATATGAAGCTGTTTATTACAGACCCTCCGGTTAAAGTAAAAGAAGCCGCCGAAATATTTACCCCGCTGGAAGACTCGGTTGAGTTTGCTGCCGTAAACTTTGAAAAGTATGCCCCCTTTATTAAATATGACAATTACCGCAGCAATATTTTAAGGATAGCCAAAAACATTGCCAACGAAAAAAATGACACTTGTTTTAAAGTTATAAACGATAATTATTTAAAAATAATGGCGTATGCACAAGCTGATATAGATAACTATATAGCCATAAAAGACAGCACCGATAACGCTTATAGTTCGTCAACTTACAGCTATATGCAGCTGATGAGCAAAATGAAATTTACTGAATTGAATGATAAACTGACAAAGAGATATCTTGAAAAAGATCCGAATGGATTGTATGCATCTGACGCGATAGTAGCACGCATTAATAACCATTTACCTAACAATCAATTGCTGGTTAACAAGTATTTGGATAGTATTGGAACAAGGTACGATTTGATGGAAGCGTATAATAACCAGCAGCAGTTGGCTAAGGTACCGCTAAAGTACCGCAAGCAGGATGAATACGCAAAGCTATGCCTTTATCAATATATTTCGTCCGATGACTACGGCAGCCCGACAAAGATCACCCTGCTCGGCAGTATCCTGAAAAACGGATCGGTTTACTGGGTATTTAAATATTTACTTCCTGACAAAGAAGAAACAAAACATTTAATAGGTATATGCGGTCCGTATAAAGCAGGGGCAACCAGGTTGAATTTTAAAAAATATTATGCCTATACCGGGTATGATATTTTGAAAACTAACTGGCGTTTACAGGGAACAAAATTAATAAAACCGCTGATAGATGCTTACAAAGTTGAAAAATAAGTAAGCCAAATTGTTTGACACCGTGAACGCAGTAAAAAGCATCCGCGGTGTCAAATATTTGTAAACAGCTTACAGCTTATCCATCTCTCCCTTAACAAATTCCGCCAGTTCTTTTACATAAGCGGCGCTGAAATCAAATTTAATACCTGCTGTTTCGTAAATTTCTTTGATGGTTTTGGTATAGCCGAGCTTTAGGGCGTTAAGGTATTGCTGCAAGCCTTTTTCGGGGTTTTCTTTATAGTTTTTCCAAACGGCTATGGCGCCAAGCTGTGCCATGCCATATTCTATATAATAAAAAGGCACCTCGAAAATGTGAAGTTGTTTTTGCCATAAATTTGCTTCTGCTTCCGGGTGTTCGCTCCAGTCGACAAAGCCTGCGCCGAATGGCTCGTATATTTCTATCCATGCAGCGGTACGGTCGGCATCGGTATGATCAGGGTTGGTATATATCCAGTGCTGAAACTGGTCGACCACGGCTACCCAGGGCAGGGTTTTCAACACATCAAAAAGCTGGTCGCGTTTGGCGCGTTTTAAATCCTCCTCGTTATCAAAGTACACGTCCCAGTTATCCATCGATATTAATTCCATCGACATGGATGCCAGCTCAGCTACTTCCGAAGGGCAATGTTTAAAATCATTTAACTCCAGGTCGGCAGTAAGGAAAGTATGCACCGCGTGGCCACCTTCGTGCACCATGGTAGTAAGATCACGAAAAGTATTTGCGGAATTCATAAAAATAAATGGCGCACCGGTTTCTGATAGTGGATAATTGTATCCGCCCGGGGCTTTGCCTTTGCGGCTTTCCACATCAAACAGGCTGTTATCTTTCATAATCTCCAGCCGCTCGCCCAAATACGAATTGATATTTGTAAAGCATTGGATGGATTTTTCAATCAGTTCAGCCCCGCTGTTAAATGGTTTTAATGCAGGCTTGCCCGATATGTCCACATCCATATCCCATGGCCTCAATGTGCCCACATCAAGGGCCACCTTGCGTTTCTTTGCCTGCTCGCGCAGTAAGGGTACTATTTCTTTTTCAATCGCTTCATGAAAAGCATAGCAATCCTGCGGGGTATAATCAAAACGCCCCAACGCCTGGAACATATAATCCCTGAAGTTTTCAAATTCGGCATTGATGGCTACTTTATGCCTCAGCACACGCAGGTGATCAAAAAGCTGATCCAATTGGTCTTTGTCCTGCAAACGGCGCGCGGTAATCTTTTCCCAAACCTCCTGGCGCTTGCTGCGGTCGGTATCCTTTAAAAATACTGAGGCTTGCTCCAAAGTAAACTCCTTATCGCCTATATGTACCGACATGGAGCCGGTGATTGACTGATATTTTTGCTGCTCAACCTGTATCTCGGTTTGAATAGGTATATTTTCTTCCCTAAACAACTCAAGCGCTTTTTTTACGCCGCGCAGGTAGATGAAATATTTTTTATGATCAAGTTTATCCACCCATTTGCTGTCAACCAGTTTCTTGTTCAGTTCATTACCGAAGGGGGCAATTTTGGGTTCAATCTCCGTAGCAAAATATTGAAAATTTTGCAGCAGCTGTTCATTGGTGGTATCACAAGTCATGCGGATATACCGCCAGGCAAAATCTTCCTCCAGGGCAGCTTCCAGTTCGCTCCGGTCGTGCAGCCACTTTTCCAGTTCCTGTACAGAATTTACCGGACGTTCAACTAATTCTTTATAAAGCGGTTCCAGGTTTTCCCATTTAATTTCGAGGGTAGCAGGGATGTATGTTCTTGTTTTTTTGTGGATCATGGTGTGTTGATTTGTCCCGATAGCTATCGGGATACAAATGTGCGAATTTAGCACGAAAGTCCGCAAACGAAGAAGCCTAAAAGCACTGTAAAGATTTACGAAGTTTTTAAAACTTCGTAAATCTAACTGGATTCGGACCACTTCTTATACACCGTTTCCGACATCAGCTTTATCCCTTCCTCATAACTGGTTGGCTTAAAATTAAAGGCTTTTTCAAATTTCGAGGAGTCGAAAATGTAGTCATGGTTATATTGATAATACATTTCTACAGTACTCATTACAACTTTATTAAACAAACCATAAGCCCATAGCAGGAATTTATTGATAGCAAAGTAACCAGGTTTAACCTTATAAATCCGGGCTGCAATTTCAATAAACTGTTTCCCATGCAATGCAGGTGCTGTTGGCATATGCCATATTTGGTTATCACTTTCTGGATGCTGGCCAAGCAGGTACATTGCTTTTCCCATGTCGGGGATATAACTGAAGTTATGCAGTTTTTTGGGGTTGCCAAGCCATTGTGCGGTTTTCCCTTTCGCATAATTATCAAGCACCATCATGTCAAAAAAGCTGTTTTTGTTTTCGGTGCCATAAAAATCAGCAGCGCGGGCAATGCTGGCATTAATGTTCCCTGCCTTTACTTCATCCATAAGCATGGTTGCTATTCCGGCGCGTACTTTGCCTTTTTCGCTGCATGGGTTGTATGGCGTGTTTTCGGTCATCGGGCCATCAACTAAACCATACATATAAACGTTGTCAAAAAATATTAGCCTGGCTTTTGTGGCCTTAGTCACATTTATTATGTTTTGCATAATTACAGGCCATTGCGCTTTCCATATATTTTTGTCATAAACCAGCCCGGCGCAAACATAAATTACTGTCGAGCCCTTTACCGCTTCCAGCACTTCGGCATAGTTTAACAGGTCGGCTTTTCGCCAGGTTATGTTTTTATCTTCGCTAACAATTGGTTTGCGGCTAACCAGGCGTATAGTCTGGTTATTGTTTGATAGTTCGCGGGTTAGCGCATTTGCTACGGCCCCGCCGGCCCCTAATATTGTGTGCATGATTTTTTCGTTTTTGTTTAAGACAAAGGTATAGCATCCCTGTGAGCCAAAACGTTAACAAAAGATAACGAATTGGAGAGAATGCGGAATGCGGAATGTCGAATGCGGAATGATTTGAATTTGAGGAATTTCAAAGATTACAAATCTGAGGGAATGCGAAATGCGGAAGGTCGATTGCGGAATAGTTTGAATTTGAGGAGTTTTAGCTATAAGGCTCCGGATATGCTTGAATTCAATGTAAATACTTCCGAAATCGACATTCCGCATTCCGAAATCAACATAAATCGTAAATCTAAAATCGTAACTCGTAAATCATTTGGCTACTCTCAATATCCTTCTTCTTATCCGCGAAAGCGAAACGGGGGTGATGCCTAAAAAATGGGCGATGTAATGCTGGGGCATGCGTTGTAAAATGTCGCGACCGGTGGTTAGCAGATCAAGGTAGCGTTCTTCGGGAGTTTTGGTGATGAAGGACGCCATTCTGTCGTCATAACAAATGAGGTAATATTCGGCAACCAGCCTGCCGAAACGTTCCATTTTATATCCAAGCATGGGATGGGCGAGCATGGTTTGCAGGTCATTATAACTAACGGTGATAAGGAAGCTATCCTCAAGCGCCTGGATATAATTGAAGCCGGGCTGCCTGGTTAAAAAGCTTTTGTACGAACTTACCAGTTCATTCTCAAAACTAAAATAGTTTGTAATTTCTTCACCGTCTTTAACATAATAATAACGTACCGATCCTTTTACAACAAAGCCAAACTCGTTGCAAACTGCCCCCTGTTCGGCAAAATGCTTTTTCTTTTTAAGCATCCTAAAACCTAAATGATCCTTAAAAACAGCCCATTCTGCATCATCAAAAACAATGAATTGGGTTAGGTATTCCCTGAAAACTGTTAAAGCATTTAGCGTGTCCATGGCTATATTTCGGATTTCGGATTTTCGATTTCGGATTTATGATAGGAAAGACCTAAACATGAATACCAAATACTGACCCATGAGTTGTAATAAATCTGTCTAACAAAAAGAAAACGGCAAAAACTACACTGGCGATGCCGTTGGTGGTCATAAAGGCAAAGTTTACGCGGCTAAGGTCGTTGGGTTTTACAAGCAGGTGCTGGTAAATGAGCATTACGCAGAAAAATACAATCCCCAAATAATAAAGAATGCCCACCTGGGTAAAAAATACCGGCATCACCACAAAAGCAGCCGAAAGTACGTGTAAAAAGGTGGATAACCTTAGTGCATTTACCTTACCAAGATAAGCAGGGATAGAATGGAGGTTTTCGTTACGGTCGAAATCTTCATCCTGTAAAGCGTAAATAATATCAAAGCCGCTTACCCAGCATAATACTGCGAATGAAAAAAACAAAGGCGTTAAAGCAAAAGCTCCGGTTACTACTAAATAAGCGCCAATTGGCGCTAAGGACAAACCCAAGCCCAATACGAGATGACAAAGCGCCGTAAACCTTTTGGTAGCGCTATAGCCCAATACCACCAGCAAAGCCACCGGCGAAAGATAAAAGCATAACCTGTTAATAAACCAGGTGGTAGCAATAAATAAAAGGCAATTAATAATGGTAAAAGTTAAGGCTGACGCCGGACTTATCCTGCCGGAAGGGATATCGCGCTGTTTTGTACGAGGGTTTTTTGCATCAACGTCCTTGTCGAGGTAGCGGTTAAATGCCATTGCCGAGTTTCGTGCAAACACCATGCATAAAACCATCATCACCAGTTTTGGCCACTCAAACTGGTAGTTGGTTGTAGTTACTGCCAAAAAGAAGCCGATAAAGGCAAATGGCATCGCAAATATGGTATGGGTGAACGTAACTAACGACAGGTATTTTTTCATGTTGAATTAATAACGAATATCGAATTTTGAATATCCAATGTCGAAGTTAGAACAATAATAATACTTCGGCGTTCAAAATTCAACATTCGATATTCAAAATTCAAAAAATATTACCATTTAGCCCTTAAATACTGATCGGGCCATTTTACTTCATATCCCAGTTCATGTGCCGCCCTCAGCGGGAAATAGGGATCGCGTAATAGCTCGCGGGCAATGAAAATCAAATCGGCCTGTCCATTTTGGATTATCGCATCTGCCTGTTCTGCTTCTGTTATAAGTCCAACTGCGCCGGTGAGAATACCGCTTTCCTTTTTCACTTTTTCGGCGAACTCAACCTGGTAGCCCGGTTTAAGCGGAATCTTCGCTGTGGCAACGTTGCCACCTGAAGAACAATCAATCAAATCGACACCTTTGTTGATCAATACTTTGCCCAAAGCTGCTGAATCATCGGCGGTCCAGCCACCTTCGGTCCACTCGTTTGCCGAAATGCGGACAAAAAACGGGTTTTCAGCCGGCCAAACTTCCTGAATACTTTCAATGATCTCCAACAATAAGCGGATCCGGTTTTCAAACGAACCGCCATACTCATCCGTCCGCTGGTTACTTAAGGGCGATAAAAATTCGTTTATCAGGTAACCATGTGCCGCATGAATCTCTATTACATCGAAACCAGCCTTAAGCGTACGCAAGGCCGCGGCCTTAAAATCGGCTTTTACTTTTTCGATGCCGGTTTTGTCCAAAGCAATTGGCGCTTCCTCTGCTTCAATAAATGGAATTGCACTTGGCGCAACAGCTTTCCAGCCGTTTGGGTTGTCAGATGGAATTTGCTTGCCCCCATTCCAGGGTAAGTCGTGACTTGCCTTACGTCCGGCGTGCGCCAGCTGCGTACCGGCATAAGCGCCGTGCTGATGAATAAAATCTGTTATTTGTTTTAATTTGGGGATATGCTCATCCTTATAGATGCCCAGGTCGCCGTAAGAAATCCGTCCTTCGGACGATACGGCAATTGCCTCGGTAAATACTAACGAGGCGCCACCAACAGCCCGGCTGCCTAAATGCACCAGGTGCCAGTCGTTAGCGAAACCATCTTCGCTGGAGTATTCGCACATAGGCGAAACCACTAACCGGTTTTTAAATTCGATATTTTTTATTTTTATAGGAGAAAATAGATGTGGCATGATGTTTTTTTGGCAAAGATGGGAGATAACCTGTCACCTTTTATCGTACATCCTGATTTTTACGGAATGATGATGGATCGGGGAAGGTGAAAGGCAAAAGCTAAAAAGACGAAAGGTAGGCTGTTTTTTCTTTTTTCTTCCGGACTTTATTGACTTTACGGACTTTCGGACTCCACCATCAAAACGTCACACTTACCCCTGTAGTGAATAAAAAATACGATCCATTTTGAGGGGAACTTGTTGTATAATTAACCTGGTGATATGGCTGGATTAAATACGGTGTAAAGCTTATTTGCCAGGTTTTAATTACATAAGCTACAAGCATGGAACCGCTTAAAGCGAGGATAGTATATTGCCTTACCTGGTTTCCCGTAGTTACAGTTTGGGGCGGCGAAAGAAGCCCTAATGGTGTTGTGCTGCTTGTTTGGGAAGTTGAAGCCTGGTAAAACGATTGTGTGCCGCTGTAAAGTGTAACCGTAGGCGTGATTTTTAAGCCGCCCTTATTATCCTTCCCCGCTTTTGTAAGCTGTATTTCTTTTGATAATTCGGCATCGTTAATAACATCGTTTGGACTACCCTGTTTACTGAAACGATAACTTGCATCAACAGTTAATTTTATAATGTTATCGGGGTTGAAATGCAATTGCCCATCAACTGTGGCATTAAATGACGACAGGATAATGGGGCTGTTATCGGTTATAAAATATTTTGTTGCCGAGATGGCGCCGCCATAGTATTTATTTTTATCGAACGAAAAAACATAACCGGGTGTTATGCTTAAACCCTCTGCCGCGCTTTTTACGCCATTGAGGTCAAAATAGCCTATCCCGCTTAAAAAAAATCCTTTGGTTGAGATCAGTGTAAACGTAGGCAGCAAAACGGGCACACTGGAAGCGTCCCTGCGTCCTGCATAGGTTAAATCTGATAAATATTGTAAGCCAGCATTAATAAACAGGCTTTTAGTGGATTGTTTATTGGTTGTGGTATCAGCCCGCAACTGCTGCGCGCCGACCTTTAAGGACAGAAGTACTAATAATGCTGAAGCAATAATTAGTTTAGGTTTTATCATGGCTGAAAGTTTTACGAATGAGTGGGTTTAAAAATCAGAAAGGCCATTTTAGGCCTTTCTGAAAATATCATATATGAAATCATTATTGTTTTGTTACGGCGGCGCTTCCTGATGATGAAGTCGCTGTGCTCAGGCTGGCCTGTTTTTTACCGGCCTGGATAATGGTTTTTGACGATGCAGAGTTTACAGTGCTTGCATTAACCTTTTTTGATGACGCGGAGGCCTTGGTATTGCTATTTATCGCGGTGCTGTTGGTTACGCCAACTTTAGTGTTTTTAACAGTTTTATTTGCTTTGGTTAAAGCAGTAGTTGTTTTAGTAGTGGCTGCATTTTTTTTAGCATTGGCAGTAGCCGCGGCTTTTTTCATGTTGCTTGCTGTTGCTGATATAGCACCAGTAGCAGTAGTGTTAACACGTTTTGTGCTTGTGTTTAGTGCTGTTTTCCCACTTGCTGCGGCACTACCTGTTAAGCTTGAACTGCTTTTCCCGGCTGTAGCATTACCGCTTGCAGTTAATGAACCTGTTGAACTAATGCTGCCTGTTGTGCTTCCTTTGGTTGTTGAAGAGCCGGTAACACTAACATCATTTTTATTTCCGTTTGCAGCTATAGTAACATCGGTGCTCCCGCTTACGGCAGCAGCCTGGGTTTGTCCTGATTGAACAGCTGACTGAGTTTGATTAGTTACCTGGCTGTTAATATTCGCTGCCTGGTTTTGTGTGGCCTGTACAGCGGCCTGGGTTTGGTTGCCCACCTGGGTTGTTACATTGGTGGCCTGGCTTACTATTTTTTGCGTAGTAGTTGCAGCAGTAACAGTTGGTAAAACTGCATGGGTTACAATTTTGGTTGCAGTTTGTGCGCCTATGTTGAGCTGCGCCATACTTGTTGTTGCCGTGAATATTAAGGTTGCAAAAGCCAGGGTTTTAATTACGTTTTTCATAATGTTGGTAAAATAAGTTTAACAATAAGTTATACCGGTACCTGATAGATATTTCGGATTCGGTGTTAAAAAATATTTTACAAAGTTTGTGCCATCAGCCTGAGTATTGGCAGTAAATGGCACGCGACACTATGCAGAACAGGAAAGTGAACAGATTTCTGTACATTTTTGGGCGATATTGAACCCTTCATTCTACAATATTAAATTAGAAGGCTTAAATAAATAAATGAGTGAACAACAAAATAATTCCGACTTCCGAAACTAAATTCCCAGAACCTGCTTTAATTTTACATACCCGGTTTTGCTTACAGGAATTTTTGCACCCGATTTCAGGATAGCCAGGTGGGCGTCTTTTTCATAAGGGTCTATGCGGGTAATTTGCTGTATAGCTATCATGTAAGAACGGTGAACGCGGACGAAGTATCGAGGATCGAGCGTTTGCTCAAAAAAGTTCATCGTTTTATTTTTAAGGTACGAACCTTCCGCGGTATAAACGCTTACATAGTCATCATCTGCGGCCAAATAAATAACATCCTGTACCGGGATGATCTTTACCTTGGTGCCAGTTTTAACCACAATGCGCTCGTGCTGTGCCGGCGAATTTGAAGCTTCCAGTAGTTCTTCAGTCTTTTTTGGTGAAGCTGCGCCGGGTGCTTGCGCCAGGTATTTTTCTATGGCTTTATTAAAGCGGTCTTTATTAAATGGCTTTAGCAGGTAATCAACCGCATGGGCCTCAAAAGCTTTTATGGCATATTCGTCAAACGCAGTAGTGAATATCACTGCCGGTTGGTGGTCAACAAGCTCCAGCATTTCAAAGCCATTTATTTTGGGCATCTGCACATCTAAAAATATAAGGTCGGGCTGGTGTTGCTGAATAGCTTTCAATCCTTCAAAACCATCGTTACATTCCTGCAACCTTAACTTGTACCTGGATATTGAAAAAGTACGTTTCGGGCATAGGCTGCAAACCGAAATAAGCTGCGATACAAAATCAGGTGCGGCCATATTGCCCTCTATGCTGCTGCAGCCAATTGTTGAAAATGCTATTAAATTCGGGCTTTATGATACTACCGGCGACGTTGTAGTGAGCATAAGGGCCGAGATGGAAGGCAGTTACCTGATATTAATGGTACAAAACCCGTATGATCCGCAAACCTCGAGGCCTAAACAAGGTACCGGTTTTGGG
>Ga0207054_1018_pt1 | contig 71832 bp, 52 predicted proteins | sample Alteio_BWMinCont_60_FD_153288 | JGI IMG/M metagenome (GOLD analysis project Ga0207054, IMG submission 153288) | Enriched cells from forest soil in Barre Woods Harvard Forest LTER site, Petersham, Massachusetts, United States -... | ecosystem: Environmental > Terrestrial > Soil > Temperate forest >... | reverse complement strand
ATTATACCAGCCGATGTTAACCAGGAATGGTGGGATAAAATATATGGCTCGGGCAAAGTAAATAACGTAGAAGATTTCCGTAACCGTATAAAACAGGAACTTATTTCGGTGTATGGCCCGCAAGCCGACCGCAAGATGCAGAATGAAATGGTGGAGTATTTAATGCAGAATACAACCATAACAATGCCTAAGGAATTCCTGAAGAAATGGCTGAACATGAGGCAAGCTGCACCTTTGGATGATGCACAACTGAATATTGAATTCGAGGTTTATTCGCAATCGCTTAAATGGAGATTGATCGAGGATAAAATATTTAAAGACAACAACATTAGTATAACCCAACAGGAAGTAATTGATTATACCCACGCACTTGTGCATGGTTATATGGGCCAAAGCGGTACCGAAGAACAGGTTCATGCTATGGCACACAGGGTATTAAAAGATGAAAAAGAAGTAAATCGTATTTACGAACGTCTGTATGATATGAAGTTGCTTGAGCTTCTTAAAAAGACTTATACAGTTGAAAATAAAGAAGTATCGCGTGACGAATTTGAAAAACTAATGGAAGGTACTAAGTAAAAACTAATTTAAAAACCATTGATATGTTTAAACAAGATGAATTTCGCAAGTTCGATGTAAAGCACCAGGGCATCAGCGGAGCTAACTACGACAGGTATTCAGGCTATTTTAACCGCAACTTTACATCTATGCCCACTAATTGGGTATCGCCGGTTATTATTGAAGAGCGCCAGTTAAACGTTGCTCAAATGGACGTGTTTTCTCGCCTTATGATGGATAGGATCATTTTTTTAGGTGCGCCTATCAACGATGAAGTTGCCAATATTATTCAGGCACAACTTTTGTTCCTTGATTCGGCTGACGCTAAAAAAGATATTTCTATTTACCTCAACACTCCCGGTGGTTCAGTTTATGCAGGCTTAGGCATTTACGATACCATGCAATATGTATCGCCCGATGTGGCAACTATTTGTACCGGTATGGCTGCCAGTATGGGAGCTGTATTAATGTGTGCAGGCGCTGCTAAAAAAAGAACTGCACTGCCACACGCACGTGTAATGATTCACCAACCTATGGGCGGAGCAGAAGGCCAGGCATCGGATATTGAAATTACCGCAAAGGAAATCATGAAGTTGAAGAAAGAACTTTATGATATTATTGCAAAGCATTCGGGCCAAACCTATGATAAGGTATATGCTGATAGCGACAGGGATTATTGGATGACCGCGCAGGAAGCTAAAGAATATGGTATGATCGATGAAGTTTTGAATAAGAGCAAGTAATCAGAGAAGCCTTTTATAGAAAGCCCTGCAGAAATGTGGGGCTTTTTTATTTACATGCTCTGTGTTGTTCTTACTATATTCGTATTTATTAGAAACCTTAATTTTTTTGTATGAAAAACAGATTCTCTCCTTCAAAAGCAATTCCTGAAAATAAGAAGGCCAAATTAAATACATCAAACGCAACTAAGATAGTTCTGTTTAAAAGAAGATCATTTCAATTTAAAGCAAGTGATATGGAACAGAAAAAGGAAAAGTTCAACAATATAATCTCCTTTAAAAATCCAGATAAAAAAATGATGTATCTTTTTGTTGAGAAAATTTATTGGGAGCTCTCACAAGCATTAAATGGTGCGACAGTTAGTATCATTGTATCTTATCCTGATGGTACGGGAGATACACTATATAATTCAAGAAAAATCCCGCAATTGATAAAAGGTGTACGTAATATAAACCTGACTTACATAATAAAAGAGAACGCTGAAATTAAAGTCAGTTTTGAATGTGCAGGTTACGATATGATGTACCCAAATTATTTCCTTGTATATAAGTGGCTCGATCCTCAGTCAGGAAGAAAAGTAAAAGAGTCTTTGTCTAGATAAAATTACGCAACGTAAAGCTTAGGAGAAGCAGAATAAGAAAAAGCTTGATTCTTCAGTTTGTTTCGCAACAAATTACGTGCTCTTAAAAACTGAGATTTAGATGTGCTCTCAGAAATATTGAGCATTAAAGCAATCTCTCTGTGCTTATAGCCATTAATAGCATACAGGTTAAATACTGATTTGTAACCTTCAGGCAATTCTTGTATAGTCAGTAGTAATTCCTTTAACGACATTTTACTATGCGCATCATAATCACTTTGATACGTATCCTCCAGGTATTCTACATTGCCCGATTGAAAGAACTTCTTTTTACGTAAAGCTTCTAAGGCAGAGTTTTTCATTATCTTGCATATCCAACCTTCGAATGAACCGGAGCCTTTGTATTGGTCAATATTATTAAATACTTTTATGAAACCTTCCTGCAAAATATCTTCCGCTTCTTCTCTGTTGTCGGAATAGCGCAGACAAACGTTATACATCTTTCGCGAAAAAAGCCTGTACAGCTCTTTTTGAAATTCTTTTTTACCGGCTTTGCAACCTTCCACTATGTCAAGCTCTCTATACATCTACTACAAAGTTCATTGTATAAAGCGATTGATCAATGCCCAATGAGTATTCGCTGAGAACAAATTATTATTCGTAAAAATGTGTGCATGGCAGCCCAAAAATCAGTAAACATATTCATAATCAATTACTTATCATGGGTTGACGCGCTTTTGGCCTTATTTACAGCTAAACTATTGTAAATCAATACTATATTAGGGTTGACATGCCAAAAAGTGTCAACCTTTGTCAACCCTCCTATTTAGAGTTACTGAAGCCAGAATATAGTGGTGGACAATGATTTATTCCTGACTATTAAACTGCAAAATGACGTATCTTTACACTTGATATGAGTAAGAAAGGGAGAGTTTTAGTTGCTATGAGCGGAGGAGTTGATAGCTCTGTAGCAGCTTTGTTATTACACGAACAAGGCTACGAGGTTATTGGCATTACCATGAAGACATGGGATTATGCTTCATCGGGTGGTAATAAAAAAGAAACAGGCTGTTGCAGTCTCGATTCTATTAACGATGCCCGCCATTTGGCTGTAAAATGTGGTTTTCCGCATTATATACTCGACCTGCGTGGTGAGTTTGGCGATAGCATTATCAACAATTTTGCAAGCGAATATATGGCAGGCCGCACACCTAACCCTTGTGTGCTTTGCAATACTTACATCAAATGGGAGGCATTGCTCAAGCGTGCTGATATGCTGGAATGCGAGTTTATTGCTACCGGCCACTATGCCAGCGTAAGGCCTGAAAATGGAAGGTATGTTGTATCGAGAGGTATTGATCATAATAAGGACCAATCGTATGTATTATGGGGCCTTACACAAGATAGTTTAAAGAGGACCATGTTTCCTTTAGGCAATTTTCATAAACCCGAAATACGTGCATTGGCTGAACAAAGGGGCTATTCGGAATTAGCGAAGAAAAGCGAGAGTTACGAAATATGCTTTATACCTGATAACGATTACCGTTCCTTTTTGAAAAGAAGGGAAGGAGAAGATAAATTTAACGAAGGTGATTTTTTGCTTGCTGACGGCACTAAAATAGGCAGGCACAAAGGCTATCCGTTTTATACCATTGGCCAACGTAAAGGCCTTGACATAGCAGTCGGGCATCCTTTGTTTGTTACAGAAGTAATACCTGAAACCAATACGGTTATATTAGGTACCGAAGATGAATTGCAAAAGCAAAGCATGACCGTTGGGCGTTATAACTTAGTTAAGTATGATAAGATAACTCCGGATATGCAAGCGCATACGAAAATACGTTATAAGGATGTAGGCGCACCTGCAACTATTAATGAGGTTGACGGAAAGATAAAAGTATTGTTCCATAAAAAAGTAAAGGCAATAACACCGGGGCAATCTGCTGTGTTTTACGAAGGCGAAGATTTGCTTGGTGGAGGCTTTATTGAATTACAGCCAAAATGAAAGGAAGAACTATAACATATTACTTTTTGAGTATTGTTATAGCGTTCGTATTTATATCCTGCAAAAAAGATAAACCCGGTTACATTTATCAGGGCTACGACTATTTTCCAAACAATGTTGGCCATTGGGTAATTTATAATGTGGATTCTGTTTATGTTAATCCACTAATTGCAAACCATGCTGATACATTTAATTACCAGATAAAAGAAGTAATAGATTCATTCTATACCGACAATACGGGGGCAAGAACGCAGGTTATTGTAAGATATAAAAGAACGTTGCCAGATTCTGTATGGGCCTATCAGAAAACATACACCGGTAGTCTTACAGCAACTGAAGCACTTAGGACAGAAGATGGAATAAAGTATGTTAAGCTTACATTTCCTATAGCAACCAATGCTTCATGGAATGGAGGTGCTTTTAATAATAGTGCAGGTAGTAATGCAGTTTTTCCTGACTGGAACCAAACAAACTTTCAGTACACATCAGTTAATACCCCTACTTATTTAAACTGGCATAATTTCGATTCAACGGTTACTGTTTTACAGGATTCTGATCGCATTATCAATTTAATCACACATCAGTTCTTCCTGGAAGTATATGCTACACACATAGGTCGTATTTATAAAGAGATAATTAATCTGTCATCGTCTGGTGGTACAATTGGTTTTGACCCTGGGCCACCTATAAGAGATTCTCTATATTCACCGGCAGATTACATATATTTGATTAAAGCAAACCAACTGGCACAGGGTAGTACAATTTATACCGAAACGTATGTTTCATCAGGCAACTAAACTATGACAAAACTTAGCGTAAACATTAACAAAATAGCCTTGCTGCGTAATGCACGTGGTGGCAATATGCCCGATTTGTTAAAGGCAGCACAAGACTGTGTACGATTTGGTGCACAGGGCATAACAGTCCATCCGCGCCCTGATGAACGGCACATTCGATATCAGGATGTAAAGGATTTGAAGCCATTACTTTCGGTAGAGTTTAATATTGAGGGATATCCTTCGAAAGAGTTTTTAAGCTTGGTAGAGGATGTAAAGCCGAATCAGGTAACATTAGTACCCGATGCCCCCGATGCATTAACATCGAATGCTGGTTGGGATACTATTGAGAATAAAGCATTCCTGAAAGAAGTTATCGACTCATTGAAAAAGCAAGGTATACGTACATCTATTTTTATTGATACCGACCTTGACCAGATAGAAGGTGCGGCGGCAGTTGGTACAGACAGAATTGAATTGTATACTGAGGCGTATGCCAAAAATTATAGCAAGAATCCCGAAGCAGCTATCGAGGCTTATAATAAAGCAGCACACCGGGCGCATAAATATGGACTGGGTATTAATGCCGGCCACGATTTGAATTTAGATAACCTTGCGTACTTTCATAAAAATATCCCTCACCTGCTAGAGGTATCTATTGGCCATGCCCTAATAGCTGATGCACTTTACCTCGGGCTCGAAAATACCATACAACTCTACCTCAGGCAGCTAAAGTAATTTATGAAACTGGCGTATCGAAAGCTAGGCAACGGCAAACCTCTATTTATTCTTCACGGACTTTTTGGCTCTGCTGATAATTGGCAAACGCTTGGCAAGCAGTTTGCCGAACACTTCACTGTTTATTTTATTGACCTGCGCAATCATGGGCAATCGCCGCATAGCAGCGAATGGAACTATGAAGTAATGAGTGAAGATATTAAAGAGTTGATGCAGGATGAGGGTATTGACAAAGCAATATTGCTTGGCCATTCTATGGGAGGAAAAGTAGCTATGCAACTTACTGTTCGCCATCCGGAAAAAGTAGAGAAATTAGTTGTGGTAGATATTGGTCCTAAAAAATATCCTGTTACCAACCAATTTGTAATCGATGCTATTGATAGCTTTGACCTAAGCGCAGTTAAAACCCGTAAGGAGGTGGATGTTCTTTTAACTCCTCGTATTCAGGATTTTGGTACAAGGCAATTTCTGTTGAAGAATTTACACTGGAACGAGGAACAGAAACTGGCATGGAAGTTTAATTACGAGGTAATAAAGCAGAATATAAAAATAGTAGGAGAGGTAATTCCAATGCCAGCTAACCCTATTGAAATACCTGCGCTATTTGTAAAAGGAGAAAAATCAGATTATATATTTCCAGCCGATATAAAGCTTATTACTTCTATGTTCTCAAATGCTAAATTAGTTACTATAGCTGGTGCAGGGCATTGGGTGCATGCAGATAAGCCAGTGGAGTTTTTTAATGCTGTAAATGAGTTTTTGATAAGTGATGAAAGTGTTTAAAACTTTTTAATTCAATTATGGCCTTAACATATTCACATACATACCTTTGTAATCCTATTAGAAAGCAATGATTGTAGATATTTTTATACCCTGTTTTATAGATCAGGTGTTTCCGCAAGCGGGAATGAACATGGTTAAGGTGTTAGAGAAGGTGGGTTGTGATGTGAATTATAACCCCGAACAAACTTGTTGTGGCCAGCCTGCTTTTAATGCGGGTTACTGGGAAGAAGCAAAAGTTGTCGGTGAGAAATTTATTAAGGAATTTCATCAGGACAGGTATGTAGTTTGTCCTTCTGCATCATGCGTGGGTATGATAAAGAACTACTACCCCGAAATGTTTTACAACTCTGCCCTGCATAATGAATACAAGCAGTTGGCTAAGAATATTCATGAGTTCAGCAGTTTTTTGGTGAACATATTAAAAGTAACCAATCTGGGCGCTAAGCTTGATGGTATTGGTACGTATCACGATTCATGTGCTGCATTGCGCGAATGCAAGATAAAGCAAGAACCCCGTACCTTATTGAAAAATGTACAAGGGCTCGAAATAGTGGAAATGAAAGACACAGAAACTTGCTGCGGTTTTGGCGGCACCTTCTCTTCTAAATTCGAACCGATAGCCGTGGGTATGGGTTCCGATAAAGTAAAACATGCTCAGGATACAGGTGCACAATATCTTATTTCAACCGATCAATCATGCTTGCTACACCTTGATGGGTATATTAAAAAGCAAAACATGGATATTAAAACCATGCATTTGGCAGATGTGCTTGCCAGTGGCTGGTAGTTGAGGTTGTTAACAGGTGTTAGTAACATAGTGCAACAAAATTCCGTTGCCTTCGTACACCATTGAGTAACCTCATAAATAACCTCACATGATAATAAGCGATACTCCCGTAGCTATAGAAAAGGAAAGTATTTCCCAGCTTCGTTTCCCTTTAAAAGAAGTTCTTAAATCTGCCCTCGAAATCGGGCAAAGGATGGCTGACTTGCACCGTGGCCTGTTGCTTGGCAACATACATAAAGGTAAGGTGAAGATAATATTTGAAGATGGTGAAAACGTGCGCCAGGTTGAAACAACTATTTGGGCGCTTACTGATAATAGAGTAATACTAAAGCAAGGGCTTGGAATACCATTGTGCCGTATTCATAAGGTAATGACCTGATTGTAACCAGAAGGCTTACCAGGATACGTTCGAAAAACTACCTCCTGCAACTTTAACTACACCAAGTGTATCGGGATAGTTTTTCTGTGCTTCAAAGCTAAAAGTACCAGATATTAGTTTTGTTGTGGAATTGTATGCCGAAATAAGTAATGTGCCGGTATAAGGAGATTTACCTGTGGTGCCATATGAAGTAGTAGGGCCTGATGTTCCATAAACCCCGGAATTGCCGGAAGAACTGCCAAGCTTGTATGTGCCGGTTGATGTGGCAGATATCTGAAGCCCAACTGTTACACCACCGGGTGCCGAACCATCAATAATAATGAAACCTGAACTTACGCTTCCTGTTACGGTCCAACTGCCGGGGTCGGTTCCATTTACAGTTACATTAAATGCAGGTATGGGTGATGTAGTACTTGCAGTACCACTATTTATCTGGTCTGAAGATGCTTTGGTGCACGAATAAACACCAATCAAGGCAAAAGAAACAACAAAGGCAAAAAGTGCTTTTGTTTTGTAATTTCCTCTGCGTAACATCATAATGTTTTATAAGTTTTGCCGCTAATACTTCATCAACTACTACCAAAGGTACGAAATTCAAAGCTATCAGCAAAATTGAGGTGGCTCAATATATTATTACGAAACCTAGGAAGCTACTTTATACTTTCCCCATTCTTATAGTGTTCTATAAGGGTTGTATTGCCATTGTCGTCGCAATACTTCCATCTTCCGGTCTTTTTACCGTTTATGTATTTCCCTATTAGCTTTAACCACCTGTCCTGATAGTATTCTATCCATTTGCCCGATGGTGCTAGAGAGCTATTATACAAAGAAGTTCGTTTTACATTTCTATTTTTCCAAAAAGCCTTTACCTCATATCCTTTTTTTGTACCAAGCTTTGTTATGGCAATAGCTACTCTTGTAGTATCATCTTTATAAAGCATGCAATAAGATGTATAATCAGCATTGATCAATATTACATCATGTAGTAAAATGCTGTCGGCAATACTATCACCTGTATAATAGAAGGTAAGTATATAGCTCTTCTTTAAGAGTTTGTTCATTTGCTCTTCTGTCTCTTCAGCGGTGCTCATTGCCGAAGGGCCAAAGGCAATCCGAATTTGAGCGTTAGAACAGAGGCTTAGTAGAAAGATAAAAAATAGAAGAAAGCTCTTTCTCATTTTTAAAGCGTTAACAATGCTTAGCCATTACAAATTTAGGTCTTTATAGCAGCAATTAAAGTGGTGAAATGAAAAAAGCCTCAACTGATGAGTTAAGGCTTTTTAACGTTGCCCGACCTGGGTTCGAACCAGGGCTCTTCTCCTCCAAAGGGAGACGTGTTGCCAGTTACACCATCGGGCAATCAAATAATGAACTTTCAAAGGGAGCGCAAAGATAAAAAATATTTCGTGCCACCAAACTCCCTCCCAACCCCTTATTATTTGCTATTTTCGCTCAAATTCCCAATTTTTCAATGTCAAACGGCTCCCAGCAGCTATTTTCACCCAAATATGCCCGTTATAATAACCTCTTGGGGCTATTGGTGTTTTTTATTGCAGCCTGGGTATATTGGGCTACAATCGAGCCTACAGCCAGCTTTTGGGATTGCAGCGAGTTCATTTCTATAGATTATAAGCTACAAATAGGCCACCCACCCGGTGCTCCCTTTCTACAATTAATAGCTCATTTAGTATCACTATTAACCTTTAGCGATGTACATAAGGTAGCACCCTATATAAACCGTGTTTCAGCCACTTGCAGTGCACTAACCATTATGTTCCTCTTCTGGACTATTACATGGTTTGCCAAAAAACTGGTACAAAAGCAAGGTAGCATTACTGATGGTAAGATGTATGCCATATTGGGTGCCGGCTTAATAGGTTCATTAGCCTATACGTTTACCGATTCTTTCTGGTTTTCAGCAGTAGAGGGAGAGGTTTACGCTATGTCATCGTGCTTTACGGCTTTGGTCTTTTGGTGCATAACCAAATGGGAAAGATCAGAACATAATGCAGAAAGATGGATTGTGCTAACCTTTTATCTCATTGGCTTATCCATAGGTGTTCATTTACTTTGTCTGCTTGCTATTCCTGCTGTGGTATTTGTATATTATTTCAAACGTTATCCCAATGGTATCAACTTTCGACTTACTTCTTTCATTACCCGAAACCCAAGGGAACAGGGAGCTATTTTAGCGGGTATAATAGCAGTTGTTTTATTAGGTTCTATACAAGCGGTTATTATTCCTTACATATTGCAATGGGCTGCCTCGTTCGAAATATTCTTCGTGAACAAACAAGGCATGCACTTTAACTCTGGTATCATTATTTATGCTATCACACTTACTGTTATAATACTTGCGGGATTATTTATTACCAGGCGGTTTAAGAAACCCGGTTGGAATATGGCCATTCTATCATTTGCTATGCTTATCGTAGGTTATTCTTCATTCCTCATTTTGGTTATCCGGTCCAATGCCCATACACCTATGGATGAGAACCACCCCAGCGATGCTATTAACCTGCACGCTTACCTGGGTAGGCAGCAGTATGGCGACTGGCCTTTAGTTTATGGCCAATATTATAATGCCCCGCTCGATACTGCTACTCCTTACAAAGATGGAGACCCTGTGTACACGAAAGATGAAAAAACCGGAAAGTACATTGTTACGAATGATATGAAGAACGCAGTGCCGAAGTACGATTCGCGTTTTTGTACTTTCTTCCCGCGAATGTATGATGGCAACGAGGGACATCCTGATGGATACAAGAACTGGGGCGATACAAATGCAGAGCGCATATTATATGTAGATAAAGGCGGGCAAAAGCGGATTGTGGAGAAACCAACTTACCTCGATAACATAAAGTATTTTATCCGGTATCAGGTAAACTTTATGTTTTGGAAATACTTTATGTGGAATTTTTGTGGCAGGCAGAACGACATACAAGGTTATGATAGCGATGATAAATTGCATGGCAACTGGATAACAGGTATTTCATTCATCGACTCACTCTTAGGTATTCCGCAGCAGAATGTTCCTGCTGAGTATGCCAATAACAAAGCAAGAAATGTAATGTATGGTTTGCCATTACTGCTTGGCTTGCTTGGCTTCATTTACCAATTCAGGAAGGATAGCGCTAACTTTTTAGTGGTTGTTGTCTTTTTCTTTTTCACTGGGCTTGCCATTATTCTGTATCTCAACCAAACGCCTTACCAGCCACGCGAAAGGGACTATTCCTATGTTGGGGCATTTTATGCATTTGCAATTTGGATAGGCTTGGGTGTAATGGCAATTGCAGATTTCATAACTGAGAAAGTAGTAAAAAATAACAATGTAAAAGGTGTTGCTGTTGCTTCTACATTGCTTTGTTTGACTGTCCCAATTATAATGGCTCATGCCGAATGGGACGATCATGACCGTTCGGGCCATTATATATGCCGCGATATGGCCATCGACTATCTCGAATCATGTGCACCCAATGCCATTTTGTTTTGTAATGGAGATAATGATACATTCCCTTTGTGGTATGCGCAGGAAGTAGAGAGCATACGTACCGATGTGCGCGTGTGTAACCTTAGCTTGCTTGCCGGCAGCTGGTATATCGATCAGATGAAACTGCGAACCTACAAATCGGCTCCATTACCTTTTGCGATGACTCATGATCAATACGTCGATGGAACCCGCGATTACCTTTTAGTGCTAAACAGAACCGATAGTAGTATTGATGTGCGTGATGCTATGAGGTTTGCAAGTAGCGATAGTGAAAAGTATAAGTTAGAGATGGGCAACGGAAAATTCCTGAACTATATTCCATCAAAGCACATGGCGCTGAAAATAGATAGGCAACAAATACTGAAAAATAATGTTGTACCTACTGCCCTTACCGATAGCATAGTTCCTGCTATTGAGTGGACTATACCCGGGAATTACATCGATAAGAATACGATGATAGTAATGGATATACTCGCACACGATGACTGGAGCAGGCCCATTTACTTTACCACCTTTGCAGGTGCCGATGCATATATGGGCATGCAGAAATACTTTCAGTTAGAAGGCCTGGCATATCATTTGGTGCCATTAAAGAATCATACTGCCGACTTGGGTGCTGAAACTCGCGTAGGTATTGATATTATGTACGATAACGTAGTAAATAAATTCCGTTGGGGTAATATGGGCTCGGGTGTATATTTAGATGAGAATGCCCGAAGAATGGCTATGCAATTAAGGAATAACATCGGTACGTTGGCACAATCGCTTATTGATCAGAATAAAAAAGATTCTGCTTTGAAAGTACTTAACATCTGTATTGATTCCATACCCGATAAGAGCTATCCTTATGATTCGCCTATGGTGCTTATTGCTTATTGTTATTATGAATTAGGAAAAGATGCACAGGCAAATACGCTTGCAAAAAAGATGTTTGACGAAGGAGAAAGCAAGCTCAGATACTTTAATACTCTGGCTAGCGACTCCCGCAACTATTACAGCTACGAAGGACAACAGGTAAGTCAAACTATGCAAAAACTAATATTACTTACGCGGAGTTTTAATCAACAAGATCTTTTCAAAGACTTCGAGGTCCGCATAGACGATATGCAAAAGGCGGGAGTTATAGGTAAGTCTTAATAGAGGGGGTGGACACTTTTACCACCCTATTACACCTCAACTTATTGGTTATCAATAAAAACACTTAAAATATTTTTGTTTTTTTGTATACCCCTTATTGTCATACTGAGCCTGTCGAAGTATCTCTTCCATATAATTGGCGGAAACTGGCGGTTTTTGGCGGTTCAGAGCTTTTTTTTCTTCTCCTTTACAAAAATAATCAGGTAAAAAGCGGTTTATTATTTCAAAGAGCATGCCCATTACAAAATTAGTCTTAAAATTAACTATATGTAATAAAATAGTAAATTAGTTTTAAACAACCCTTGCTTGAATTATTAAAAAAACCTCCCTGCTAATTAAAGCAGAGAGGTGGGAAGCGACAGTGGGCCGAAAGAATTTATTTTATGATGGTTACCGAACCTAGGTAAGAATGAACGTTGTGCATAAAGTCGGTTACTTTAATTATATATACATAAGTATCTTCCTGTGATATTTTTGTGCCTCCATTTACTGTACCATCCCATCCCGTGTTAATGTCGGTTGTTTCGAACAGGAACATACCCCAACGGTCATATATAACCATATCGAAGGCAATTATTCCAATACCTTTTCCGGTAAAGTAATCGTTTACACCATCGCCATTAGGGCTGAATGCATCAGGAACATAAAAGGTAAACTCTGGGTCGATACGAACTACATGGTCTGCCGTATCGGCACAACCGTATTTGTTATTTGAATAAAGGTGAACAACATATGTTCCGGTATCGGCATAAGTATGTATTGGGTTTTCTTCAAACGAAATAGATGTGCTGCCTTTTCTATCTCCGAAATCCCACATCCATGAAGTTGTATTTACAGAACCATCAATGAATGAAATAATAGGATTAGAAATAGGTGCTTCATTAGGGTCTTCGGTAAACTTAGCCTTTGCAGTTGGGTACACGGTAACGTTTGCCGTGGTAGTATCTCTGCTGCTGCAACCCTGGGTAGAAGTAACAAGTACAGTTATAGTATAAGTGCCTGTTTGTGTATAGATGTGTGATATTGGATTTGTGTTGCCTGTAGCGCTGTCACCAAAGTTCCATAAATAGTTAGCGCCTTTATTTGCCGCAGACGAATCGTGATAAGTAAATGTAACGCCTCTGCATGATGCTGAACTTTGAACAGGTATATTTATTATAGGCAACAGATGTACAGTTACAGGTATGGTTTTTACTACCATGCTTCCACATTGGTTGGTTACGGTTATTGTAAATGATGTATCATTATGGAGTAGTAATTTAAATGGACCTGTGCCATTAAAGCCATTGTTCCACTGAATATTTACGCTGCCCGAATTGGCGTTAGTAACAGTTGCAGAAAGTGTTACTGAATCGCCCTGGCAGATGGTTTGTGCAGGGCTTACGGTAACATTTGCAGGGCCGAGGTTCCAGGTATGTATAGTTACCGTTGCAGGCTTACCAATACATCCGTTGCCATCAATTGCTGTAATAGTATAGGTAGTAGTATTTACTGGTGTAACGTTTTGTGTGGCAATAGAACCAGTGCCTGTACTCCATTGGTAGTTATATGTTCCGTTTCCTCCATAAGCTGAAGCAACAATAGTAACTGTAGTGCCGCTGCAAATACTGTCAGGTGCTGTTGCTTGCGTAACAACCTGTGTAGGTTGTGTAAGGGTTACTATCTTGGTTATAGGGCAATTATTAGCGTCAACTACATTTACGGTGTAGGTACCTGCTCCTAATTTAGAAGCTGTATAACTAGTTTGTTTTGGTGTTGTGTTCCATGAATAAGTGTAGGGTAATGTTCCTCCGCTTACATACACACTGGTAGAACCATTGGTATCGCCATAGCAAATAGGGTTAGTTGTATTTACAATGCTGGCAATAAGTGCAAAAGGCTGTGTGACTTTTGCGGTATCTATTTTAGTACAACCATTGGCATCGCTTACTAAAACTGTATATGTACCAGCACCAATATTATTTATATAATACGTGTATGTAGGATTGGAAGTGCCCCAAACATATTTATAAGGAGGCACACCACCCGATACGGTTACTGATGCTGAGCCATTTTGCAGGCCATTACAGGTAGGTGGTTGTATAGTAGTTGTAGCAACAATTGCTTTAGGTTGACTAAGTGTAGTGTTTATTGTATTGGGGCATCCGTTAGCGTCGGTAACAGTTATTGTGTAAGATCCGGCGGGAAGATTACTTGCAGATACACCATTACTTACATTAGGCTTCCAGGAATAAGTATACGCAGGTGTGCCGCCTGTTGCAGCTATTTTAATAGAACCATTGGTGCCACCGTAGCAACTGATACTACTGGTTGAAACTATATTACCGGCAACTGCAGTAGGTTGTTGTATGGTTACTATGGTATTGGTGGTGCAACCATTTCCATCGGTTACTGTAACGGTATATGTACCTGCTTTAAGATTATTTGCAGAGTTTGTATTGCTCACTTTGGGCACCCATGAATAAGTGTAAGAACCTGCTCCGCCTGCTGCATTAATAACTGCACTTCCGTTATTTGCGCCATAACAATTTACATTGGTAAATGATTTTACGTTTGCAGTAAGCACTGGTGGTTGTGTAATGGTTGATACTACTGTTGCAGGGCAGTTGTGTGCATCGGTAACAGTTACTGTATATGTACCGGCCGGTAAATTATTGGCTGCAAAACTTGTTCCGACTTTAGGAGACCATGCGTAGGTATAAGGAGGTACTCCGCCTATTGCTACCACAGATGTGCTTCCGTTATTTCCGCCATTACAACTAATATTACTAGAAGGCCCTTGTGTTGCAATTACCAAGCTTGGTTGTACAATATTTATAGTTGCTGTCGTGCTGCAATTGTGTGCATCGGTTACTATTACTGCATAAACTCCTATAGGTAAATTTTTAGCGCTGTCGGTTACACTCACATTTGGTAACCACGCATAACTATAAGGCGTAATACCGCCTGTGGCAATTACTTTTGCTGTGCCGTTGTTTCCGCCACTGCAACTAACATTCGAAGAGAAGTTTAATGCGCCTAATATTGCAGGTTGCGTTACGGGAACAGTAGTTGTATTCTTGCAATTATGCCCATCGGTAACAGTAACTGTATATGTGCCTGCGCTAAGAGCATTTGCTACAGAACTATTTCCGCCGTAAGGTGCCCATGAATAAGTATAAGGCAATGTTCCGCCATTTGCAATAACCGTTGCACTACCTGTTATACCGCCATAACAACTTGCACCTGATGAAGATGCAGAAGTAGTAATAGCGCTTGGCTCTGCAACATTTAGTGTAGAGATTATAGGGCATCCGTTAGCATCTGCTGATGTTATGGTATAAGTGCCCGAAATAAGATTAGTAGCTGAAGAAGTATATCCGCTGTTTGGTGCCCAGCTATAATTGTAAGGCGGTGTTCCACCGTTAATTACTACTGCACCCGAACCATTGTTGCCACCATTGCAGCTTGCAGGTGTTGCTGAAACACTTGACGATAATGCCGTAGGTTGGGTAACTGTTACATTCACAATTTGAGTGCAACTGTGTGCATCAGTAACGGTTACAGTATATGTGCCTGCACTAAGATTATTTACTGTGGCTGCATTACCCACATTTGGTGTCCATGAATAAGTATAAGGTGTTGTACCTCCGCTTACATTAATGCTCGCACTGCCTGAATTACCACCATTGCATTTTGCAGGAGTGCTTGCGGTAGTAATATTTAATGCTGTAGGTTGTATAAGGGTTGTTGTTGCAGTTGTTTTACATCCATTTGCATCGGTTACGGTTACACTATATGTACCGGCAGATAAACCGGTTGCTGTTGCATTTGTTGATCCGCTTGGCGACCATAGATATGTGAACGCACCAGCACCACCACTTCCGGCAGCCGTAGCAGTACCATTACTTCCGCCAAAGCAGCTTATGTTGGTTCCGGGCTGTGTTACAGATACTGTAGGAGCTATGCTGCCTGTTACTGTATCTACAATAGTATCGGAACAACTGCTGCCTATAACACTGGTAATGGCTACCTTATATACACCGGGGCAACTTACTGTTATGCTTTGCTGATTTGTAGGGCCAACTATACATGGCCCCATCCAGTTATAGGTAGATGCACCTGCAGGAGCAGTGGCAGTTAAGGTTGCAATATTGTTGCATAGAGTAGGTAAAGAAGTAATGATACCTGCTAAACAGGTTGCATCGAAATAGGCATAACCAAAGTGTCCGCCTAAAGAACAGTCAGACACAGTTACAACTATAGTTACGCATTGGCCAATGTATGCTTGTAATGGCACATACACCGTGGTCCATGGTTTGCAGTAAACGGTATCGTTATCACTTGGGTAATATATAGGAGTATAGCCGGGCAAACCGGGACCCGATACTACAGAATAACTACCGCAGTTTGGTATAGGGTTGCCATTCTGGTCGAGCATTTGTACATTGAAATAAGGTTGTTGTGTGTATGCATGGTTTGGGTTTTCCAATACTACTGCATACATATAAGTAAAGTTTGCATTTGCTTTGGTAACATTAAAGCTTTGCTCTAAAATACCTATCTGTGCACCGTTGCGCGTGCTATCGCCAATACGGCAGGAGTAAGAACCGCCGGTAGGACAAACTACTGGTATCAGCGAACCGGCAACGGGGTCAGTACCTGCACCCGATGTCATAGCGACCTGGTAAGTATTTGTATTAGGGTCTAAGGCAGACCGTTGAACTGCACCACATGCGCCACCTGTAGGTGTTGTGGTAGAAAATGTGCTTGTACTTGATGTATTTTGAGCATAATATGCGCTCCATGCATTCAGGTTTCCGCTTTCAAAACCTATATTATCGCAACCCGGGTTACATGCTGCCATTGGCGCGTGTGTATTATGGCTGCTGTATTCAGTAATGCTGCTTGGGTAATCTTTTTCAATTCCCCTAAATACAATGAACAAGTTTACATATTCATCAATTTTCTGTTGGGCATATTTCTGAATATCGGCATCTGTTACAATTTGTTTGTTCTCTACTTGCTTCCAGAATGTACTTACATCGCTGGCAAATAATTTATCGTAGTAATAGTTTTGGAAGAGGTTCATCTCTGCATCAGATGCACCGGTTTTTTGCTGAACAGTAAACAGTATATGGTAAGCTTGCAGCTTAATAGAGGCAATCTCTATCTCTTCGCCCGGTTGGGGCTTGCCTGCTTGAGTGGTAAAAGGGTGTGCTGCAATTTCATTTATTGAAGTAGGGGCCTTAAGTTGTTCGTAGTTGTTTTGATGTGTGTTGTAGTTTTTTGTTTCATCATTATTGTTTGCTGTTTTTTCAAAAGCCATATCCGGTGTGGAATTTTCCGGAGACATACCCAGGCTTTCGTTCATTACGGAAGGTATGCCCCGGATACCGGCTGCGGCATCTTCGGTTGACGGTGCTTTATTTTTTATGTTACGTGCTATACTCGTATGGTAAATAAATAAACCTGCAATTGTTGTAAGCAACACTATTCGTATTCCGTGCAAAAATCTGCTGAGTATGTATCCTGTAAGGGTAGTTATAGGCTCCATGTAAAAATCTTTGTTAGTCCTCTCTATATCTAAACGATGTAGATAGTGTGGGGTTACACATATTTCAGCCTGTTTGCAGAACCATCAATAAATCAATCAGTTGCAAAATGTTAAATAATTCAGCATTCATCTAAATCGTTTAGATTAAAGGATATTGGTGAATATGTTTTTAATAAAACAGCCCGGAAAACGTAACCTTTTATATGTTATTCGTAGAAGGGCACTTTTCAAAGATAATTCAACAGGACTCCATTCCCTTTGCTGTAAAGCAATACAAGGCTTTTACGAAAGCGTGAACCGGATAGCAATTCCTCCATCCATTGTTGAAGTAGGGTAGGATGATGAGATGAACGGGGTGTTAATAATCTTATCGAAGAAAAGCCTGAAACTAACACGCTGGTTTATATTGTATTCCGCCTGCGACTTGATTGACAGGATAGATGTTCCGCCTGTAACCTGGTTCGACAGGTTCTCTGAATTACGAAGTATAGTTTCATTCTCCCGTAGCGAGATATCAACTTTAATGGTCAAATCATTCTTAAGTGGTTTGCTGCTTATTTTTATAGGGAAGACAACGTTTTTAATTTTATACCCCAAGCCAGCAATATATTCCTGCCCATGCACTTCGTTGATACTCAGGTCACTCATATTCATAGCAATTTCCCTGTCAGTACGTATTTCAATATTCGACATGATATTGCTCTTTAGCGTAATGCCAATTTTTATCAACGGAGAGAACTGTTCAGTAAGCGCCACCGATGGTATTTGGTCCTGAGGGATAAAATCGCCATTTATATTGCGTGACCAGGGAGTAGTTGGATCTTGATTATACAATAGGTTATAGTTATAGCTTCCTACACTGTACGATGAAGTATAGGCGCTACTGATAGTAACACTCTGCGTATTATTCTTTATCCATGGAATAAGTTTAGGTAAGCCTGAATAAGATATGGTCCAGTTCGGGAATGGTATTGCAGGGAATGCAGTAAGTGGTATTGTACTTGCACTTTTGCCTGAATAGGCGGCAAGAAATGCCGGTATAGCTACGTTCTGAGAAGTTAAACTATAGCCGTCGTAATGTGCTGCTAATGTATCGTGCGTTGGTACAAACCCATTTGACTGACTACCTTTTGCCAGGCCAAGTCTCCTGGAAATAATAGATCTGTTGCTAAGGTAAGCATCAAATAAACGTGTATCGCCTGCGGTATTGCCTTTAAACATAGTAGGCAGCATAAAATATGACATGCTGAAATTACCGGCCTCTGTATATCCATTAATTAAAGTGTATTCAACGTTATTAGGCACATCAAGCGAGTCGTGAATAAATTGACTGGTGGTCTGCGATTTGGTATGTGTAGCAGTAAGGTCTAATTTAAAATCGGGTATAGGCTCTAATGATGCATGTATGCTGTATGTTTCAGTATATATAGTAGTAAATGGTGTATATATATTGCTTGCAGTATCCATCCATTTATTCCGTATCACTTGTTTAATAAATTTTGGAACACTGTGGATTGAATAAGTCCCATTCGGGTTTTTTAAGTGAATAGTATCTAATTGTTGTCCGCCTCCAAATACAAATGCTGGTCCGGGTATCCATCCATGGCGATCGTCCATACCAAAAAAGCGTGTAGAGTCATTATAGCCCGGCAATACCATGCCCTGGTTTTTGCTGTATGTAATCGATATGTTTTTTACCGAAGTAATTAAATGAGCAAGGTATTTAGTTACATAGTATCCTGTTGTTTGCGTTGTATCGCTGTTTGCGCGTTTTATGCTATCGAGTGTATGTTGGGTTTGCACCACAGGTTTCTGGCCTTTGTTCAAAGGGCCTGTTCTGCCTGGCTGCGGCCTGCCACCACCGGGCTTTTGTTTATCATCTTGCAGGTATTTTTTAAAGAAAGGAATTTTATTATAAAGCATGGTCATATTTAGCTGCCCGTTTATTTGCTGTGTGTTCGAATTCTGAATAGTAGATCCAAGGTCAGGTTGTGCAAACGGTGCGTGCATCCATTCGTAGTTGGCGGTATAGCGTGCGCTTGCTGTTATAAAATCGAGGTAAGGCAGTTTGTTTATGGGTATATCATAACTTAAATTTTCAGTTTGCTTAAAATCGGTATTCTCCTGGCGTGTTAAAAAGGCCTGCTTTACACTATCCCTGTCTGATTGTTGTGTAATAGGCCTGCCCTCGGGTTCCATAACACGTGAATCGTTGGTGGCAGTGTAATCGAACTTTATAGATTTTGTAATTGGGTAAACAAAATTATAATTACGTATTAAGTTAAATGTTTTACTCACGTCATCGGGCAATACAATATCGGCCCCGGGTATAATAACCCGTAACTGAAAGTCATTATACCCTCTGTCTATATTCGCTGATACACTCAATTTATCAGGCATTGGGTAGAAATTAAAATCGCGTATTAAAGCGAGGTATTTGCTCTTTTTAAAGAACTCTGATTTTATGAGTGGTTGTATAGCCTTTGGTTTGAAGGAATAGGAATAGGTAAGTGCACCTTTATAGTCTCGCGTATAACTGTGTATGGTATTTATATCGGTATGATCCTGTTCGGTATAGGCATAGGTTGCTGCAAAATTCTGAATGTCGTAAAAATGGCTCTTCTTGGCATTTTTACCCTTGTTTACATGCACATTGGTAAAGTTCACACTTTTTTGGGTGGTTATTGTCAACACCTCGTTACTTAAATTATTGGCCGAATCTTTCGACAAATTAGCAAGCGACTGGCTTAATAAAATATCAGGATCTAATGGATTATATTCAGGTATTATATATTGTCGCCCATAACTTAAATAAGTAGGTATGCTTATGTTCAAGCTTGGCGGAAGCAGTTTGCCCATTTCAAGGTTTGTAGCAACTGTATAGCCAACATCTGTTTCACGACTCAAATTGCCCACTGTAGTTTCTAAGCTTCCAAACCCCGGTGTTGAAATGTTTCCTGCTACAGATAGTGTACCCCAGTCAGCCAGTTTGGCTGTTTCTCTTGTTATAGCGGCCCATCCACCTTTTTCAGAGAAATTGGTCATGCGCAATTCATCAAACCATACTTCTGTACATTTAGGTTGACCATCATCCCCCACTGATGATGATGTTTGCTTGGGGTTACGTACACCTAACATTATTACCTGCACGTTACTAATGGTAGGGTTACCTACAACGGTTATATTATTGTTGCCATCTTTAACAGTGTAAGGTATTTCAAGCGACAATGCCGACGTATTGCTACCCATTGCAGCATCGCGCTTAAGTTTTGCATTCTCAAGGTTGGTAAGTATAATGTCCATTTGGTTTGCCTGTGGCCAAACAGATTCCTGATCATTTGCATTATTGGTACTGTAACTACCTGTTGGTGTAACCTGCAATGGCACTTCGTATTCGTAGTAGTTATTTGTAAAATCGCTTCCTATCCGGATGAATGCAGTTACATCTCCTGTCTTTAATAAATGTGCAGGGTCAGCCGATTCGCAGTGAACAAACATTTGCAGATTTTTGTAAGCGCGTAAATCGAGCTGCACATTTTTATATACACCGCGTGCATCACCGTCTTGCAAATTACAAAGTTGTAATGCCAATGATCCTTCATTCTCCTGCACCAGGTTAGCAGATTGCAAATTCAACTGCCTTTGTATACCCGGCGGAATTACATAGTTTACAGGTGTACGGCTGGCATTCTCTTCGAGGTTAACACCATACATATTAAATGTGGTAAGGTTGTTGTTGTTTGGCAAATAGTTGCCCGGGGCTAATAGGGTGCCTGAAAATTTGCGCCAGTCATCACGCACTAATTCCAGTTTTGCAAAGCGGCACATTACCGGTTTATCAAAACCTTTAAAATACATACGTATAAAACGTATCGATTTAAAATCGGATATAGGGCCTACCTTAGTTACAAACTCCGAAATAGGAATTTTGAACTGGTACCAGTAAACCTGCTTGTTGCCATTGGGGGTTGATGCAGCCGGCGCTAAAAAAGCATTTGTAATAAAGTTATTACCCACATTAGCGGGGTTTATATCTCTTTTATCAAATTTTACCTGGTACTCATAATAGGTTTCATCGGTACTTAAAGTATTATCCTGGTTAATATCCTCGGTATTGGGCAGGGTGGTTTGTGTTGTAGGATAACCACCGGAGTTTTGACTTACATATTGCCCTTCTGTTGGTGAGTTGCCCTCCATTCCGTTATAGGCCATGTAACGGTTCAATACAGTTTTAGCAGTATTGTCATAATCATCTCCTCTGTAGTAATGGTAATCGTCGGATGATGGATCGTTATTTGCATTTATATATGCGGCAGAAGAAGTTCCGTACATCCTGGCCATTGTATTCAGATACTTACCAAAGAAAGACTGCTCCTGTGCATCTGATAAACCATCGAGCCCGATATCCTGAAATGGACGCGATGCAGTGTTATTGTCAAATGCATTTACCAATGAAGGATTTACCGGAACATGCCCCCATTTTGTTTGTGTCCATGGGTTATTAATATTGGTAGAATCGGCTGCATCGGCTGCATTGGTGGGTAATCCGTTTTCAAAACTTTTTAGCCCATCGGGTATCACATCTTCCGATACATCACCCAGATCGAAGTATAATGAGCCGCTGTTATTTGGCCCTTGTAGGTTGCCGCCTGTAGCCGTAGCACTGTTATCAGAGTTATACGGGTCCATCATCCAGAATTCAATAAACCCAATATTGTTTGCTTCAAAGTCTGTCTCCTGTATTGACCGCTGTATGCCGCCCCATTTGGCTTGAGTATTCAGGAATGTTCCATCCGCCGGATTTACGTTCGCAGTATCATAGTTATATGGCCCTCTGTATTGCGGATAGAATCCAACATTCAGCGCAGCAAGGTTAAGCGGCGTTCCTGTAGCCGATTGCTCGTTAGGGAAAACTTCAGTTTGTAATATCATACGGCTAAAGTTGTCAGACATATCTGTTGCTGTTTCGCTACCCGGAGTTAGCCCTGCTGTCTGCTGTTGAAAGAGTGGATCTACTACATACCATGCCACCTTCGACCTGTTAAACCCTGCTGAAGTATTGGTGGTGCTTATGGGTGCAGCTTCCGGAAATAATGTTGGCTGCCCTTGCGGTATACTGGCAATAGACCACGAATAGGGTTGCGATATATCAATAAAACTTTCGCTTCCTTCAAAGTTGTCAATGTAAGCATTGCCTGTGGTACCAATATATGCCGGGTGGCCGGGTATCATTGCTGCAATCTCTGTGCTTGAAGTAATTTCTGATGGTGCTTTGGTTCTTATAAAAGGTAATTTATCTATTGCATCGGTAAGCCATGGTGCTGGTGTTTTAAAATCTTCATTAAGCCCTATCATGGTATTTGAAACAGGCTCCTGCCCAATGCTTACAATTTGTGTAAGCGGGTGTTCGGTATAATTTACAACCGTAGCGCCAAGGTTAAAATCTTTCGATACCATGTAATCGAAGTGCTGCCCGAAATAGGTTTTAGATTGTATGCTGAACAATGCATTATTCTCTAACGATACCTGTATAGGCGTGCCCGAACTCAATAAGCCCTGGTTCAATATTTTTACGCGGCCCAATGTGTAGTCAACAGTATAATCAACATTCTCTGTAAGTTTTATTCCGCCTGCTGTAACCAACACCGAGCCCTGAGGCACGTTTAATGCACCGAGCGATATGTCGGAACTGACCGAGGACTGGAAGGAGCCCCGTATCCAATATCTGTCAAGGTTAGGCTGCTGTTGCGCTGCCGTTAATACCGAGTCATACAACGATTGAAAGATGTAAGGTTGTGCATCGGTAGTAGTATAATGATCGGTAGCAAATTTTTTGCTCAGGTACGAACCAAAGGGTTCAACGCTTGGGAATATTACCAAACCATTTGCAGCATCAATAGTTACTCCGTTTACAAAGTCAAATACTCCATCCGGAACTTTATCACCTTCTGCATCTAACTGATCGAGGCCCATTACTTGTAATAGTAAATTACCCTTCAAAGGGCCCGATGCCACCGGCAGGTAAGGTATATCTACACCGGTTGCAGGGTTTGAGTACCAAACCTGCAACATGAAATTCTGCGAATTTATCTGGTATGATCCAAGCGGGTAAATGTTTTTCATCATTAACTGCCACATAGGAGTAGTAGGACTTACGTTAGTGCTTTTAAGCATTTTCACAATGAGCTCATTAGTAGTAGGCACACCGTCTGTTGAAAATTGTCCAACCTGAAAAACACCGCCGTTGTAGGTGTACTGGTATGCGACAGCAACCACCTGATCATAATTGAGAGGTTGCTTTAATGATATATAACCAAGCTTAGCATTCAGTGTGTATTCTGAAGGTGATAACATTCGAGCCAGATCTATTTTTTCGAAATCGGTAACTTGTGTAAGATGAGCTGAAATAAGCCCGCTTACTGCTGTTACCGGAGTTTTTATGCTGGGGTATGTTCCTTCAAGCTGGCTTGGATTTTCAAAATTTAATGTATCAGCAGGGGGGTAGATATTTGTTGAATTGTATTTAGGGTTCATTGAGACGCTTCCTTTGTTGGTCAAATATGGTTCCGATTCACCTAAGTCTGTAAGGGCAACAATATCGCGTGTGTTCTGTGTGGCACTCGATGTGTTGGTTATCCATACCTCAATTTTTGTAATAGTTACACCTGAGTTTATAATGGGAGGGTTCGATAATGCCTTATCGTATTGGTCCCTAAAAAAGTGCGATAAGAAGAAGTGCTGGTTAGCCATGTACTGATCGCACTTTACATTGAAATTGGTTGTTTGTGCGCCATTTTGTACCGAAATGGTTTTCTTATTTCCTTGCTCCTGCGCATACACAGTAGTTGATGTCAGCCTTCCGAATTGTGTTTTAAGTTTTACACCAAACAAGCTCTGGCTGCCTGTTATAAGGGTTCCCGGAAGGTTAAAGGCTATGTTACCTGCATCAATGCTTTTTATAATATCGTCTTCGTGGCCGTTAAAATTCAATTTCATCTGATTTTGGAAACTGAATGTGGCCTTGGTATTGTATGTGGTAGATAGTTTGAGCTTATCTCCAATTTCTCCCGTAACATTCAACTGTATATTCTCATCGAAGTTAAAAGTAGTTAAGCTTCGCTGTATTACCGGTAATGCCGGATTCTCTAATATAGAATTAGTAAACCCGAAAGTAAGTTCAGCAGAACCTTGCGGGCGTATATTCACATAAGGTGTTCCAAAGATGTCGGTAAATAATTTGCCGCCAATTTTTATAGGTGGTATAAGTCCTTTTTTCTGTTCTTCTTTAGCTGTGGTTTTTACTTTCTGTTCAAAATAACTATGCTCCGATTTACGGTTCATGTAATCCATAAACTGGTCCGAATCCATTTCGGTAGGCATGCGGTAATCTATACCACCTATTTTCTGGTAAATTTCGTACTTACCTGTTTTAGGGTTGTATTCTATTTCTGTTTTAAGGTTCGATGGGTTCGATAACATAAACCCACCATCGGGTACATACAGCGGCATACCGTTTCCTGATTGATCGGTAAAAGGGAATGGTAAGTTTAATGGTTCATTATTGGTTTCCGGAGGGGTATCAACCACCAGTGTAACGCTGTATTTTGAAAATGCAGGTGCCTCACTTTTTGCCCACGTTTTATTGAAAACGAGCAAAAGCATTACTGCTACTGCAACAGGCAGGTATTTTTTTGATAATGTCAACGGGTCTCTTATCTAAACAAATAAAGAGTAAAATTGCTGCATCAAAAGAGTCGGTTTAGCTTGATTATTAAATTAATAAGGGGAACGAATTTAGAAATTTTTCAATACTCTTTTAACGAGATCTTCCAAGGATAAGGTATCCCCTTCATCGCGAATGGTTTTATCAATAGCTTTTTCGGCAACATTTCTTGCATATCCCAATACTTCCAATGCATTTAACGCTTCCTGTTTCAGTTTATTGTGAGGGCCAACGATGCTTGGCGATATTCCAAAGCTTTCTTTGCCCATTTTGTTACGTAAGTCAACAATAATGCGCTGTGCAGACTTCTCGCCAATACCTTTTATTGATTTAAGTCTGCTTACATCACCATTTACTATGGCTTGCTGTATTTCACCCGGGTTCATAGATGATAGCATCATGCGGGCAGTAACTTCTCCCACACCCGAAACACTAATTAGGTCTCTAAACATCTGACGTTCAGATGTATCTGCAAATCCAAACAGCACATGGGCATCTTCGCGAACACTTAAATGGGCATAAAGCTTGCATTTACCGCTTTCGGGTATTTTGCCAAATGTGTTTAACGATATATTTAAGAGATATCCTACCCCGCTGCATTCTATAACAGCATAAGCAGGATTTTTTTCTACAATGGTTCCTTCGAAATATGCGTACATAACCTCAAATCATTTATCCTATATGCGATAAATATAAGGGTTTTTACTTTCCCCTTGTTTGGGCATCCACTACGGCTATGGTAACCATGTTCACTATTTCCCTTACCGAACAACCCAATTGCAATATATGCACCGGTTTTTTCATGCCCAATAATATTGGGCCAATGGCTTCAAGGCCGCCCATTTCCTGCATTATTTTATAGGCAATATTGCCCGAAACCAGGTTTGGGAAAATAAGGGTATTGACGTTTTTATTTACCAGATCAGAGAACGGAAACTGTTCTTTAAGTAACTCGTTATTCAGGGCGAAATTTGCCTGCATATCTCCATCTACTATCATACCCGGATATTTTTCGTGGAGAATGGCAGTTGCCTTAGCTACCTTTTCGGGTATTTCTCCTTTTACTGAGCCAAAGTTTGAGTATGATAACATGGCAATACGTGGTGTAATATTGAACTGACGGATGCTATTTGCAGTAAGGGCAGTAATATCTACCAGGTCTTCTGCCGAAGGATCAACATTCATAGTGGTGTCGGCAAAAAAGAATGGCCCCTGTTTGGCAAGCAAAATGTACATACCGGCAACCCTTTTTGCATCGGGATGTACACCAATGGTTTCGAGAGCAGCCTTAATTGGGTCGGCATATTTGCGCGAAATACCCGATATCAATGCATCAGCTACTCCTGTTTCAACCATCATTGCGCCAAAATAATTCCGCTCACGCATCAGTTTGCGTGATTCAAATTGGGTATATCCTTTTCTTTTCCTCTTTTCGTATAAAGTATCTCCAAACGAATTACGCCTCCCTTCTTCTTCAGCAGAGCGCGGATCTATAATTGGTACATCTTCCAGGTTCAGATTGTATTCTGCTATCAGTTTTTTTATGTTTTCAAGGTCACCCAACAGAATTGGTTTGGCAATGCCTTCATCTTTTACTTCTTGTGCAGCTTTTAATATTTTGTAATTATCGGCTTCTGCAAAAACAACACGTTTAGGATTGCGTTTTGCTTTGGCCGTAATGCTCTTCAACAAGTCATTATCCAATCCCATACGCTTGATAAGTTCTTGCTTATAAGCGTCCCAGTCTTCAATATTGCGTTGTGCCACACCCGATTCAATAGCTGCCTTGGCTACTGCGGGAGGCACGGTAGAAATAAGTCGTGGGTCAATAGGTTTAGGTATAATATATTCCGGCCCGAAGCTAAGGTTACGCGAACCATAAACCAGGTTTACTGATTCCGGTACAGGTTCCTTTGCTAGCCCTGCAATGGCATAAACAGCGGCCATTTTCATAGCTTCGTTAATACATGTGGCCCTTACATCAAGCGCACCACGGAAAATAAATGGGAATCCCAAAACGTTATTTACCTGGTTAGCATAGTCAGAACGCCCTGTAGCCATAATAATATCTTTACGAGCTGCCATGGCATCAGGGTATGCAATTTCGGGGGTGGGGTTGGCAAGTGCAAATACAATAGGGTTTTCCTTCATGCCCATAAGCATATCAGGTGTAACAACATTTCCTTTTGATAAGCCTACAAATACATCAGCGCCTTTCATACCATCGCCAAGGTCCTTTGCTTTTTTATCGGTAACAAAAAATAATTTATCTTCCGAAAGGTCTTTCCTGCTTTTATCGAGCAAGCCTTTGCTGTCGAACATCATTATGTTTTCTTTTTTTGCACCTACAGCAAGGTAAAGTCGTGCACATGATATAGCGGAAGCGCCGGCACCATTTATTACAATTTTTACTTCGTCAATTTTTTTACCTGCAATTTCTAATGCGTTGATCAATGCAGCAGCAGATATAATGGCAGTACCATGCTGGTCGTCGTGCATCAGCGGAATATTCAATTCTGCTTTCAGTCTTTTTTCTATTTCAAAACACTCGGGTGCTTTAATATCTTCCAGGTTAATGCCTCCAAAGGTCGGCGCTATGGCTTTAACCGTTTGTATAAACAATTCGGGGTCTTTGGCATCTACCTCTATGTCGAAAACATCTATATCAGCAAATATTTTAAATAGAATTCCTTTGCCTTCCATTACGGGCTTAGATGCCTCAGGGCCAATATCGCCAAGCCCGAGCACTGCGGTTCCGTTACTAATAACTGCAACCAGGTTTCCTTTTATAGTGTACTTATATACGTCGTCCTTATGTTCTGCAATCCTTAAACAAGGCTCAGCAACACCGGGTGAGTATGCCAACGAAAGATCTCGTTGCGAGCTGTGTGGCTTGGTAGGTATTACTTCAATTTTGCCTGGCCTTCCCTGTGAGTGATATTCAAGTGCATCATCATTAATATTATTTGCCATAAATTTTATTGTCGTTTAGTATGATTAACAAATATAACAAAGAAGTTTGTGAGTGCATAATGCCCTATATTTTCAGGTGCCGCTTAAAAATCGAGGCTCAGCGAGAAGTAAGCCACAGGAGTTTTTGCAATGTTGCCGTTGCTTATTCCCCATGCATCATCGAAGCGTAAAAAATACCCTAGTACACGCGTGCGTAATCCAAAACCCATACCTTCAACAAATGGGTCTTGTAAGGTAGATATGGTAACAGTTATAGGGTTGCCTTGAGCACCTACAATGGTTTCGTTAAGCGAATTATCGCTCGAATATGGCGTTGCACCTGTCCATGCTGTGCCTGCATCAAAGAATCCTATTACCTGAAAGTTGTTGAAGAAGTCTGATTTAATTGGCCTATTTATAAGGTAATGGAATATAGGGAACCTTAATTCACTGTTGAACAACACAAAATTATTTCCATTGCGTATGTTCTCGTCAAACCCGCGCAATGGCACTGCCAAAGTCTGGTAGGCATAGCTTTGCGGATTAGATACGCTAATGTCATTGTCGAACTGCGGGCCTATCCATCCATCTTCACCGCCCATATAGTACAGTAGTTTCTCCGACCCAAATGATGTTCCTCCTGAAATACGATTGGCCCATATAAGGTCGCGGCTTATTTTTTGGTAGTAGCGTGCATCAAAGCCAAGTATATAAATGTTTGAATTAGCAGGTGTTACCACATTACCCGGTCCGCCCAGGTCGCGGAAATACTGTGCAAATACTTTGGCCTTGAAACCATAATTAATATTTAATTCTACAGGTATTGTAGCATCGTAAACATAAGCAGCTTCTATTTTTGGCATAATATCATACTGGTTGGCTTGCTGCAGGCTGGGCACATCTTGTGAAAGCTCCACACCTTTGGTTTGCAGTATAGAAGCGCTTCCTTCAACACGTGCTACTTCGCTAAACGGCCATCTTATCTGGTAGGTAGCTTCGTGTGTATAAATATTTAAAGGATAAAACCCTGTTGGTGCTATATCTAAAAGCGCTTGCCTGTAAAGTATAATTTCCTTATCGAGGCGCTTTGAAAGGTCGGAATAGGTAAACATATATTCGTTGCTGCTAAGGTCGAGCGCTATGCGTGCACCACCTTCAATCTGGTAATCTTCAAACAGGTCAGATAGTTTTGCTTTTACAAATACACTTACCGACGGCTGCTGATAAGATGGAGGCGTATTTTGAATGTAAGGCTGGTATGTTGCATTTAAAAAAGAATTGTTGACCTGTGTTAATACGTAGTCCGGCGAAAAACTGATATGGTAATCCTGTCTTTCAAGCACATGTTTTCTGCCATGATTGGTATCGCGCTTTGCTGTGTCTTTTACTATGAGTGCCTGTGGCATTGGCTGCTGTATAACTTGCGGTTGTGGCTGTTGCACTGCAGGTGTAGAGAAAACAGTTATTTTTAATTGAGGCGGACTGTTATCAAACGAGTAATCATTTATATCGACAGGCGTATGACCAGGATCGAATTTTACGGTATCTGTTTTTTTAATTACAGTGTCTTTAATTGGAGCTATCGTTAATGGTGAAGTTGAAAAGGTAACTGGCGGCGGCATTTTTACAACAATAGCAGCTGATGTATCATTTTTTGCAAGTAGAGCGAGTGAATCATCTTTCGCCTTTTTCTTACGTGCTGCAATCCATCCGGCCATAAAGGTGGTATTGTTTGGCATGGTAGGAGTATAGGCTCCGGGGTTTAACGACATAGTATCATTATACATCCAATATCTGCCTTTGTAATAAATTACCTCGGTATAGTTTTGTAGTGTATTGGTTATATCCTGCTCAATTATGTTGCGTGCATAATCGGTAACAGGGAATGAATGAACTATGTAACGGTAATGTGCTGAGGTATCTACAAAACTTATAGTACTGTCTACCGATGCAAGGTACCTGTTTGTAATACCCGATTCATTGCTCAGGTATGATACATAAGTAGAACTGTAAGCCATAGGTTCTGTTTCATCGGCAGTAGGCGTGTTTGTAATGCGGCGCAGAACTGCAGAATGAGTTACATAATTGTATTCGAAAATATCGTGATGCTTTTGCATGTTCTTATAGTCGCCGCCAAGCCTTAAAGTATCATCAGGGCGATTCGAACTGAAAATTATTTTGTTTGAATGGTCTATAAATCGCGGAGTAAGGTCATCGTAAACATCATGTGTTAATTGCTCAAATGCATTTGATGCTGCGGTAAAAACATATATATCGGTTTGTCCGTCCTGCACTGCCGACATAGCAAACTTGGTGCCATCATCGGCATATGAAAAGTCAAGTATCTTCTGGAAGTTTACAATACGCCTGCCCTCTAATTTTTTATCGGCAACAGTATAGGTATATAACATCAGCTTACCTTTTTCTTCGAGAATGATAGAGAATAATTTACTTGTAGGGTGCCATGCTGTAAGCGGGTATGAGTAATCGAGCACGCGATTAATTTTATGCCCTTGCTTGAATATTTTTGTACGCTTGTGTGTTTGCAGATCATACAACCACACTTTCATTTGCCCCAGTTCGTTGGTCGAATAAACTAGATACTTTCCATCGGGGCTGGCATGTAATTGGTAATAGGTACGGGTATTTTTTGGTTTATTTAAAATAGGTTTGCCCTTGGGAACTACAACTGCTGTAATATCTTTTTTGTACTGGGCCTTGTAGTAATTGAGCCAATCGGTAGTGAGCCCTTTAAGGTTGGTACCAAGCACAAATAAAAAGGCGCTTTCGATGCTGCGGCTGGTGCGTGTTAAATACAGTACGTTAGGTATAACGGTCTCTCCATAGGTTTGTGCAATGTAGTTCCATATAGATATACCAGCGTAGGTGGCATCCATTCCGGTAAGGTGGTTGAATTTTTTGTAGCGCCCCGATTCAATACCATCGCGCACATGGTTGTCAATTTCTGGTGTCCAGCCATTGGCGGCGTAGTTAACAAAACCCTGTTCAAACCAGGGCGGTATATTTAATAAGGTAGAACTTCTCAGTACATTAGTAATACTGCCTCCAAACATCATTTCGTTAAACATTACCTCTGCAATACCTGTGCGCATTTGCTTGTTCAGGTCCTCGTGGTCGCCATTAAAGTAGAGGATAACTTTGTGGCCAACAATTTTGTTTACACCGCCTGTGTTGTACTGATCATCAGAAGAGAGGCCAAGGTTGCTCTGTGCATATTCCGATTCTTTATTGAAAAGTATAAATTCAATTTTGTTCTGCAGTTGATAATCAATAAAAGCAGAAAGCTGGCTGATGAATTCCTTGCCTTTTTCGCCTACATAGCGCGCAGTTTTATCGCCACCCATGTAGAAATAAACTTTGTAGTCGGTAAATTCAAAATAGTTCCAGTCAAAAGGTTGGTACTGCACCCTGTTTTTACCGAACTGAAGTTGCGAGCCCGAATAAAATTGCGAGTTGGCAGAAAAGTGGAGAGAGAAAATAAGTATGGCTGTAAAACAAAACCTTTTTGTGCGTAACACTGCTTACCTATATTAGAATGCTAATTTACTATTTTTGCGCTAAGTACAATAGTATATGCTCAAACAGAAAAGCTTTGTTTTTAATATATTCAGCGAGAATACCTACATACTTTACCTCGAAACCGGTGAAGCTGTAATAATTGACCCCGGTAACAGCGATGCCGCTGAAAACCGTAAGCTTGCCGATTTCATTTCTACTAACGGGCTTAAGCCTGTTTTATTACTCAATACCCATGCCCATATTGATCATGTGCTGGGTAACGACTTTGTACACCAAAAATATGGCCTCTCACCTCAAATGCATCACGCTGACCTTCAGATACTTGAAGCCTTAGTTTACTCCTCAACATTTTACGGGGTAAATGCCACTGCCTCACCTAAACCGGAAGCCTTTCTGAATGAGGGAGATACGGTTCGTTTAGGCGATGAGGAATTCAAGGTAATATTTGCCCCGGGCCATTCGCCAGGCAGTATTTGCTTTTATTCCGAAAAGCATAAGATATTATGGGGTGGTGATGTTCTTTTCAGAGAAAGTATTGGCAGAACGGACTTGCCCGGTGGTGATTTTGATACCCTTGCCCATCATATCCATACTAAGTTATTTACCCTGCCTGATGATGTAACAGTTTATTCGGGCCACGGCATACCAACTACCATAGGCCACGAAAAAAAGCACAACCCTTTTGTAGGGGAGCAAGTTAAATAAAATAGGATAGTAAATATTATTGTACTGTCGTACTGAGCTTGTCGAAGTATATTCCATCTGTTTTACACTTCGACAAGCTCAGTGTGACTGAACTATTATAATCTCTTTTACTGTTTCTCAGGCATCAACACAAACTTGGCATAATTGTTCATGTTAAAGTAAAGCTTTGCCAGGCGTTTAAAATCATCGCTTGTAAGGCCATCAACATATTTATTGAATTCCAGAATATCTAAAATATTTTCATTGTTCTGGTAGTTTTGTGTAATAGCCGATAGCCAGAAATTATTGTCCTTCAAATCAACCTCGCGCTGCCTTTTAAAGGTCTCTTTTATTTTTTGCAGGTTAATATCGGTGCAACCAAAATTCTTTACCGAGTCAATTTCTTTAAATGCCGCAGTAAGCAGTTCTTCTACTCTTTCGGGTGCGCAGCCAAAGTAAATGGCAAACTTATATTCTTGCTTTGGGTAATGTGTAGCAGAACCATTTGCTCCAACACCATATACTCCGCTCATTTCTTCTCTTAACTCCTCGCGTAATTTTATACTTAGCAATGCTGATAAAGCCTGCATATCCATCCTGTTCTTGCGGGTATATTCAAATGGCCCGGAGAAAATAAGTTGAACCGTTGCCTTAGGTTCTTTACCACGGTTTACTGTTTTATTTATAAGCCCTTTAGGTGTAACTACTCCTACATCTTTCCACATTGGGTTTGTTTGTTTTGCAGGCAGACTTCCAATATACGTTTCAACCAATGCCTTTAATTCAGCAGGTTTAAAGCTTCCTACAAAAAAGAAGGTATATCCTCCCGCATCAGCAAACCTTTCTTTGTAAATATCAAATGCACGGTTCAAATCAATTTCACTTAATGTGGCAATGGTTGTAGGCCTGTGGCGGAAGTTATATGAACTCATAGTTACACCCACTGTATCGCTGAATGCACTGGCAGGATCTACGCTGCGGTTCTCAAGTAAGCCTTTGTTTTGTGATATGTATGCATTGAAAGCCGTATCGTCTTTACGTGGCTGTGTGAAATAAAGATTTATTAATTGCATAGCTGTTTCCAGATCTTGCGGAGAGCATTTGCCCCTGAGGCCTTCTGAAAGTTCACCTATGTTTGGTGAAACAGATACTATCTTTCCACTCAGCATTTTTTCCAGCGAGGTTGAATTGAATTGACCTATACCCGATTCATCAACAATGGCAGCAGCGTTACTTGCCGACATGTAATCCTTATCGGGGTATAGCGAAGTGCCGCCCCAACGGTATGAGTTGTAGGCTATTTCATCATTTTTAAAATCGGTAGGTTTTACAACCACCTTTATTCCGTTCGATAAGGTCCATTCGGTAATGCCAAGTTCTTTTATTTCTTTTTCGGCAACAACTTTACCCGGTGCAGGCTTGGTAGCCATAAGCGGTTTGTTCGATGTTTTATCTACATAAGGTTTCAGTTCTTTTTTCTGCACGCTTTCAAAAACCGAACGGATAGTATTATCAGATGGCATAAGTGCGCTGTCCTTGCTTGGTGATTGTATAACTATAACTGCATTTTCTCCGTTACTGGTTATCCATTCTTTGCCAACACGGTTTACGTCATCTAACGTAATGGTGCCAATATATTGCTTGTAGAAGTCGTAATTGAATTTTGCACTGGCCACAGGCTCATCTTCTAAAAATGCCTGCACATAATCACCTACATAGTTCTTCGATTCTGTTTTATCTTTTTCTTTCGCTTCTTTTTCAGCGCGGCGTAATAATTTCTTCCCTTCTCTGTCAAGTTCTGTAGCAGTAAAGCCAAAACGCTTTACTCTTTCGCATTCGGTAAGCAGGGCTTCAATGCCTGCCATCATGCCTGAATCTTTTACTGCTGCATATCCTGTAAAAGCATCTTTTGTTCTAACTAAACCACCAATACCAGCATTAGCAAATAAAAATGGCGGGTTCGATTGTTTTTGAAGTTCTTGTAACCTGCCATTCAGCATGCCCGAAAACATTTCCGATATCATATCTCTTTTCATATCAGCAAGTGTGCGGGTATGTTGCTTGGCATGTTTATATACCAGTTCAATAATGTTGTAAGGGTTTTCTTTATCGGTAGCTTTTGCAATCAGTAATGATTTGCTATCGGGTACATCATAAAAGGTACGTGGCCTTTCATCTTTTCGGGCAGGGATTGCACCAAACTTTTCTTTTATCATTTTCTCTACTTTGTCCACATCAAAATCTCCAACAGCTATTACAGCCATTAAATCGGGCCTGTACCAGTCTTTGTAAAACTGTTTAAGTGTAGAGTGTTTGCTGTTTTCGAGTATATCTAGTTTACCAATAGGCACCCTGTCGGCATAACGTGAGTTTTGAAATAATATAGGCCAGTATTCATTTTGCATACGTTGGAATGCACCTAAACCCAAACGCCTTTCAGAAATAACTACTCCACGTTCTTTATCGATCTCTACTGAATCGAAGCTTAAATTATGTGACCAGTCTTCTAAGATCTGAAATCCTTTGTTGAATATTTTTTCAGAATCGGTAGGTACCTGCAGCATATATACAGTTTCATCAAAACTGGTATATGCATTCAAATCAGCGCCGAATTTTACACCCGATAGTTCAAGGAAGTTAACAATGTCGTTATGTGCAAAATTCTTTGTTCCGTTAAAGGCCATGTGCTCGTTAAAGTGAGCAAGGCCCTGCTGGTCATCGTTCTCTAACACCGAACCTGCATTGACAGCAAGCCTAAGCTCAGCGCGTTTTTCAGGTTTTACATTCTTACGTATGTAATACTTCATTCCGTTGGGCAGGGTGCCTGTACGCAATAATGAGTCATTCGGAATAGGCTTATCTAAATTTTGTGCAACAGCAGGTTGAACAAGTGCCAATAGAATTACTGCAAGGGAAAATAGCGAGAAGATTTTTTTCATAGGAATGATATAGTAGATGAATAAATTTTACCAAATCTATCTTTTATTTCTATAATCACTAAAATATAACGCATTTGTAGGATTAGTAAGTGAGGGATTTGTACGTTGCGTAGGTTGACAATTTGGTTATTTTTACTATCTATAATTGATATGTAAATGGCTGAAAAAAAAGAAGATGGCTTCAAATTTGGTGGCGTTGGAGTTTTTATGGCTTGCCCATTTACTAATCTGCAAGTTAGCGCCGTATCTAGAACTGAGGATAATTTCTACCAATATGATTTAATGTATAATAATAACAATTATACAATTAGGTTAGGTGATTTGGACTTAGTTAAGGCAAGCATAACTGAATCAAACAAGTGGGTTTTTCAGGCAATGCTTTTTAATAATGAATGGCAAATTGATAAAGAAACGATAATTACCCCTACTTTAATTGAACATATTGTACGATTAGCAGATTACCCAAGAGATTTTGAATCAAAATGTGATTACTATTTATTGAAATGCTATAAGGAAGGCGGAGCAGTTGTTAAAAACATTTCCTATAAGATAACAGAGTATTTAAAAGCGTACTGTATAGATGAAGATGAGTTTAATAGAGTACTTAAGCTATTGAAAATAAACGGAAATATAGCTTTTCAATATCAAACTATAGATAAAGGATCAGTTTCATTTGAGGAAAAAGGACTGATACATGCTAAGGAACTACTAAGAATTGAAAAGGAGAAAAAACCAAGACAAACAAAACCAGGTCTACATCCTAATATATTAATAATCACAACTGATACAGATAGGTTATATCTAGATAGGTTGAGAAATTTTCTTGATGATTATGAATTTGCAATATCCCATACTGAACCAATAACGGATGACAAAAATGGCGCAACATTTAATACGGAAAAATTATTTGAGGATGAAAATATTAATTATGTAATATTTATAAAAAGCCAATCGAGTGAAAGCAATAAGAACTATTTGCGCGTCGAAAATACTGCAATGCAAATTCATAAAAGAACTGAAAGAAATGCAAATAGTTTTTTATACTTTGCGGCGATTGATGATGGACCATTTAATTTCCCCAGCCATTATGCATATTATGATAATAGACTATATGATTTCAGAATTATCTCAAACAGACGGAGGATTGTAGCAGATATACTAGAAGATTGGAATAGGCAATTGACTAAAACTACAAAAAAGACAGGGGAAATTCCTGAAGGGAAAAAAATCTTCTCTTTTCCTCCAGTAATACTTAATAAAGACGATGAGTATTGGTTAAATGTTGCTTATTCAAATTTCAAGGAAAATAAAGGAGGGCGCGAACCTTCATATTCGAGAATTATTTCAAGGCATTGGAATAAGCTTCCTAGGGATTATGATCCCACATTAATTGACACAAATCTCTTGCAAGGAGGCAGCCTTATTACTTTTTATGGCATTTGGACTATTGATCCATATTCTAATTATATAAAAGGTGTTGAGGACACAATTTTTGCTATTAAATCAATTTTAGAAAAAGATGGCAATGATGCGCCAATTACTGACACTATGCTTAGTAGGGCAAGTGGATATGGAATAAGCGAGTTAATAGATTTTATTGTTCTTCTGAGCAGATTTGATGGACTTTTTAAGGTTATACAACTCGGCGATGCTGAATTTAAAATTCAGATTCCTGATATCAAAACAATGAATTTATATAGAGACTTCAAATCTTTAGAGGATTTGTTGAAAGATGCACTATCAGTAGATAAAGATAATGTGGATCATGTTATACCAAAAGAAATTGAAACGCTTGAATCAAAAACTGATTTTAATGTTTTACATGCACATAAAACTAGTTTTTCAATGCGAAATGAAAATATTGAACCCGCAATGGGAGTTGCCGATTTGGCCTCTGATCTGGCTCAAATTATAGATGATCTTCCGGAGGAAAAAGGGCAAATGGTTGGCATTTTTGGAAGATGGGGACGAGGAAAAACGTATTTAATAGAACAAATTAAAAAAGTACTTTCCCTTAAAAAAGATAAGGAATATATCTGGTTAACTTATCATGCATGGAAATATCAAGAGGCTCCAGCTTCATGGGCATATTTATATGAGTTATTTGCCAAAAATTATCTGAATAAAGGTGAAAGCTTTTTCGGTGGATATCAATATTGGAAACGATTATTAAAATTAAATACTGCGAGACATGGTAAGTGGCCTATATACTCATATTTATTTCTTGTAGTCTTCACTCTTGCATTTTCGATTATGTACTCTTTTTACAGTAAAACAGCATATTCTTTAATTTCCATTCCAATAGTTGTTCTTTATGTGTTAAAAGATACTTATAAAGAATACTCAATAAAAGCGATTCATCTTATAAAGAAATATAGTGCAAGACATTCTTATAAAGAATCATTGGGCATACAGGCTGACATACAGGATGAAATTATTAAATTATTAAAGGTTTGGATTCCATACTCTGGAACAAAAAGGAAGAAAATAATTTTAATTGTTGAAGATACTGATAGGTGTACAGAAGATAAAATAATCCAAAATATTGATGCTTTGAGGGTTATGCTTGAAGATGAGGAGATATGTAAACGCTTAATAATAGTAGCTCCAATAGATGAAAGAATATTAAAAAATGCAATACATATTAAATACTTACATTTATTTAATAAGACTCAAATAAAAGAAAATATTGCATTCGATATTAAGGAACTCACCTCAGAATATCTTGATAAAATTTTCATTTCTGCTATTAAACTTGGAATACTAACTGAAGAACAAAAACAAGAATTTCTTTTTAAGCTTTTAAATAAAGAGGTTGATGAAAAGACAATTAATCAAGCGGAGGATTTAAAAATTAGAAATGAGATGAAAAAAAGCGGAACAACAGTTTCAGGAGATGACGTTGAATATGTAAAGTTTCATAAGGAATATTTGAGAAGCAACGCAGATAGTTCTGATATACCCGATCAAATGGGCAAACTGAACTTAGATATTCTATCTAAAGACGGTAGTTCAGTTGCAAAAGGGGGAGACTTTATACTACGTGAAAGAAATGGTAATATCACCTCGATTCCAGAAATTAAGAAAGCTAAGGATGAAAGGGTTTTATTTCAGAATCAATTCAGTAAACTTACAGCAAATGAAATTGTCACGCTCTCAGAGATTACAAAAAAATGGACTGATGCAACGCCAAGGAAAATAAGAATCTTCTATTATCGGTATTTACTTTGCAAGAATCTGCTTATAAGCAAATATTCAAAAAATGGGAGAGCAAATCCATGGCAAAATGAACCTGGGCTTACAATCTTAATGGAAACTATGCTATATTATATAAATAGGCAGGATTCTGAGCTGATTTCAAAAACAAAAAAGGAAATGCAAGATTCTAATGAAGCGTATTTACGTATCCCTGGTATTGAAAGTGCTGTTCCTTTTACAAAAACGAACTGCGTATTTTTATTGGAAATATTAGAATTAGTAATTGCATATTAGAGCAATTGGAAATTCATAACAAGCCCTTCCAGATTTCTCTGAAAGGGCTAATTGGGTGATCCTCCTTTGTTACTGACCTAAAATCCGCCTATGTTTATCCCTAACACGTATGGAGGTAACTCCGGAGGACCAGAAGTTGCGCCGTTGGTTTCTTTGAAGAGCTTGGCCAATCGGTAATTAAAATATAAACAAACCCCGTTTTTTGAACCTACCCTGAACTGCAGGCCATAATCTGATGGGTTTACGAAAGATAAATTCTTGTCGATTGTTTTGGTTGACGTTGCACCGGCAGCATTAGGCGTGGTATAATTATCCCAGGTTACATGGCGGTTGGTAAATATCCAATCGTAATAAAATCCGCCATCAAAAAACATTTTTCCAATAAAGAACCTGTCGAAAATTAAACCACCGAAATTATTGAAGGAAATTTTTTCTCCTCCATTATGCAACACAGTATTAGGTAATATCTTGGTTGAATCCTGGTTCAGAAAAAAGTCAGTCGATTTGTAATAGATATCAGCACCGATACCGTTCCATTTAAAAAATTTATAGCCACCGCCAAATCCGATATTAAATTCCCTCGATCTGCCATACTTTATAGTTGCACCTGCACCGTCGGGGCCAAGTACATAACCATAACCAATATACTCATCAGAGAAACCATGCTTTAATCCTGAAGAAGTAGAAGTCGAGTCATCATCGTTGTCAATATCTTTTCCTTCATCTTTAGATATGCCGGAAGTAACAGTTTCTCCATCGTCAGTTTTTACAAGGCCTGCATCTGTAGCTGAAGTATTTTTATCTGTTGGTGTTCCTTTATAGCTTATCACACCTGAATCGGTTGCTCTTGCACTTATCTTGCTTTCAGCCCATGTCTTTATTCGTGCTGCATCATGTGCCAATGCTGTTACTGTTGTTGCTTTTAAATCGACAGCTTTTACTGTAGAAGCATCAGAAGCAGAAATATCAAGGTTGTCGGTTGTGCCCGAAAGTTTGAGTGTACTGGCATCTTTAATAACGGCTTCCACCGATTTTGCCGCAAGGCTTAAGTTAACTGTGCTGGCATCAGATTCTGTTATTTTTAAGTCATCTACATTTAATGTGTTGTCAGACTTAACGGTTGCGGCATCTCTGGCTATAATACCCTTAAGTGCTTTTACCCTAACGTTGCAGGTAACATTACCTGTTGAATGTATGCGCAGCACACCATCTTCTACTTTGGTAGATATAAGATGCAGGTCGCCTTTCGATTCAACAGTTACGAAGTCGCTGTCGGACTGGCTGATGTTTATAGTGGCAGCTGTATTTACATCAATGGTACTGAAATCGCCCAGGTTTCTTTTTTCGCTGCTTTGTGCATGGAGTAGCACAGAGAGGCTGAGCATAGTTGTAATGGAGAGTAATGTTTTCATGTTCTAATTTTTAATTGGCTTGTTTGACGTATGACGTTTAGCCCCGGTAAATAGTTACACAATATTTCAATTTTTTTTCTGTAAGCCCCAAACCCCTAAAGGGGCTTTAAATTACACGTTTGGTTCTAAAGCCCCTTTAGGGGTTTGGGGCTTACGAAGTGTTTTAGCAATACACACTAGTACAAACTATTTTTTCGAGCAAGGGTATAACGGTTATCGCCAAGGGTGACCTGGTAGGCAATAACTTTGTTTGAATCTGTTTTGCTGTAATACTTACTGAATTCAACGCCGCCGCGTTTGAATAGCTTACCAATTCCTTTAACTGTGTTAGAAGCCAGTGTAAGTACAGATCTGTTTTCTTTTTTATCCTTATTCAGGTTTGCAGGAATTTGTTGTATGGTCGGCTGTTGTTGAGCAACCGCTTTATTCGTAGTAGTATCTTTAGGTTGAATTGCTACAAAGTTATTCTCGGTATGAGATACTGCTGTATCGTGTTTAAGTATATCTAGTGCATGTTGCAATGCAATGATTGTTGCAGTGTCGTGGATTACAGCTATTGCACTGTTCTCTTCTGTGGTTGTTGCTTTTGGTTTAGAGCGGGCTTTGTGTGTTCTATTATTTTCAGACGCAACAATATCTGAATTATTGCTTGCAATATTTTGCGGTGCTAGTGTATTATTTGTAGCCGGTTCATTTTTTGTAGTAATATGGCTTGAGTCAACTTTAGTAGTAATTGCAGCAATAGTTACTGAATTTTGTTTGCCTGTGTTAATTATAAAATAAGTAGCAACAAGTATAGCTACCGATGCTGCTGCCGACCAATAATAGATTACAGGACGACGACTTCTTCTCTTTAAAGAATTTTTGTCCTCAAAAAAAACTGAAGTGTCGGGAGTTAGCTTGGTAAGCTTGTAAGTGTCTAATTCACTTTGGTAGGTTGGGTTTAACTTTACAAAAGTTAAAAGCTCAGCAGTTAGTGTAGAGTTTAGGGTGCCTTCAATATATTGTACTGCTATTTCATCAAAGTTTGAAGCATTTACCGGCGCAACAGATCTCTTCAGCGATTCTTTATTCTCAAATTTTATTTCATCAAAGTCAGTCAACGAAACAGATTCGAAGTTTTCAAATTCCTGCTTCAGTTCGGGATGCATTGCCAAAAAATCCATCAGCTCCCGGGTTGCGTCTGCATCCAGTCTTCCCTCGTGGTAATCGAGAAAATATGCTTCGTAGTTATATTGACTTATGCTCATTATATTACTGCTTCAATTGAACCTATGTAATTCTTTAAAAACTTCCTGGCCCTGAAAATATATACCTTAACCTGCGATTCATTCAACCCTGTTATTTCTCCAATCTCATTATAGTCGTATCCTTCGTAATCGCGTAACATGATAACTGAGCGTTGTATTTCGGGCAATTTATTCAGAGCATCATTCAATACTTCTTTCGCATCGCTGTATGTTTTGTTATGGCTCACTGCAAACAAATGAGATTCTTCTAATCTGTCTTGCTTCTTGTCGCGCCTCATCATATCTATCATGGTGCGGTAGGCAGCAGTGAACATGTAGCTTTTAGCATTGGTACATGCTACATCATCTATTCTAACCCACAACTTTTCATAAGTATCCTGCACAATATCTTTGGCCTTGTGCACATCCTTTACGTTCTTTAAAATGAAACGGTAAAGGTTGTCCGCATGTAAGTCAACACAATTATTAAATTCTTCCGCAGTCATTACTTACCATTTGTGTTAGGGATACTAAGCTAAGCATTTGTCGTAAGACGAATGAACCTGGTTAGAAGTTACAGGTGCGACTAAATATTTTAATTGTGATTTGATTATCAGTGACTTATGTCGATGAGAATGAGGCCTATTTACCCTGAGCTTCCTTAATAGTTATCCTTTTTTTGCCTTTAAAAGCAACTATAAAAGCGTCTACATATCCCTTGTCGCGCAGTTTCTTTTGCAGGTCAACAGCATCTTTTAGTACTGCAAAACAACCGGCAGTGTATTTGTAGGTTTTATTGTCTAAGTAAAAATCTATGTCGGTTAAATTATCAAAACGTTTGTCGGTTTTACTTAAAACATGGTCCGATAGAATGAATTGCACTTTAAAGCAAACCTTGTTTGTATCGGCAGTGGGTATTTCCTTTTTATGAATTGGCTCTGTTTTTTTTGTCGTTGTATCAGTAATTTTCTTCGGCTTCACAGCAACGGTATCCACTTTTTTTGGCACAACCGAATCGACCTTTAAGCCTTTTAAAGCATCTTTCATTCGGTTTACTTTTGCGCTGTTGCTATCTTTTTTAACCGTTGCCTCCTTTACTTGGACAGTATCCTTTTTAATATGTTTTTGATTTTTAGGTTGCTCTTTTTTTACTGCACTATCTTTTATCGGCTGAACTATTGCACTATCTTTTTCAATAGTGTGCAGCGTAGTGTCTACTTTAGCAGTATCGGTAGTTTGTACAATAAACTGTTTAAACGAAAATGATTTTGGGTCGTACGTAGTGTTTTCTTTTTCCGATTTATATTGTTCAAATGCCAAAAAAATACATTTTGCAATTTCATCTTCTCCTTTTTGGGTACCCATAAATTTCTCCTCATCAGGGTTGGTCAAAAAGCCTATTTCAGTAAGTAAACTTGGCATAGCTGTTCTCCATAATACCAGGAACCCGGCCTGTTTTACCCTATTGTCCTTCCTTTTCTCTAATTGAGCATATTCATCTTGTATTTTGGCTGCAAGGTCGAGACTTTGAGTAAGAAACAGGTTTTGGTACATACTTAAAATTATGGCACCCGAAGGTGAATTGGGGTCATAACCACCATAAGTAGTTTTATAGTCTTTTTCAAGCAAAATAGATGAGTTTTCACGTTTTTCCACTTCCAGGTTTGCATCTGCTTTTCCCATCCTCATAACATAGGTGGCAGAGCCATTGGCTTCGTGGTTAGGCGATGCATTTAAGTGGATACATATGAAAAGGTCGGCATGGTTTTTATTGGCAATTTCGGCTCTGTCGTTTAGGGGAACAAAAACATCGGTAGTGCGGGTATATACTACTTTCACGTTTTTATCGTTATCCTCTAAGTAATGACCCAGCTTAAGCGACACAGCCAGTGCAATATTTTTTTCTTTAAAATTTTCTCCGTGGCAGCCGGGGTCCTTACCACCATGTCCGGGGTCAATAACTATAACCCATTGCTTTTTATCGGTGCCTGGGTGCTTGCCACTAAAGCCGTATGCAAACAGGGCAACGCAAAAAATCAATATGTATGAGGCCCATTTATACATCAGAAAGCATAATTTTGTGGCAATCCAGACAAAAATATCATATAGAATTGCGTCATTTTAAGCTATTTACACTTTTTTTTATCCTTGCTTTGTTAATAACGCACTCTTCGAAGGCTGCTGTATATGCTGTAAGCGATACGGCTAAGGATACCAATAAGCAGAAAAAAGCTGACAGCAGTAAGGTTAAAGTTGTATCTAAAAAAACGCCGCTCAATTCAAAGGTCGACTACCATGCCCGCGATTCGATAAGACTGGATGCCAAGAAACGCAAGGTATACCTGTATGGTGATGCAGATGTGAAGTATGAAAACCTTGAATTAAAAGCTGCGTATATTGATATATCACTCGATAGCAATATTGCCTTTGCCACCGGAATACAGGATAGCGGCAAAACAATAGGCAAACCTGAATTTCATCAGGGCAGTGATGTGTTTCATGCGGAACAGATACGGTATAACTTCAAGTCAAAAAAGGGAAGGATAAACCAGATAACTACCAAAGAGGGAGAAGGATTTATACAGGGTAAAATTGTAAAGAAGGATAGCAGCAATGTGTTTTATATGAAAAATGGCAGGTACACTACTTGCTCAGAAGAGGCGGATCCTCATTTTTTTATTGCAGCTTATAGGCTAAAGGTAATACCTAATAAACAAGTAGTTACAGGCCCTGCAATGCTGGTTATTGAAGGTGTGCCTACACCGCTGGCAATACCTTTTGGCTTCTTTCCGCTTACAAATGGCAGGCACTCGGGCTTAATTATTCCATCCTATGGCGAATCGCAATCGCAGGGCTTTTATTTGTTAGATGGAGGTTATTACCTCGGCTTAAGTGATCATTTTGATATGCAGGTTCGGGGTGATATTTATACCAATGGCAGTTACGGCATCAGGGATATTGTTGACTATAGCAACAGGTACCATTATTCGGGTGAGTTTAAAGTTGGATACTCCGATACACGTTTGCAAATACCAGAATCGCCAGCGTTTTCAAACACGCCCAATTTTTTGGTCCTTTGGCAACATACACAGGATAGTAAGGCAAGACCTAATAGTAATTTTAGTGCCAGTGTAAATGCAGGTACCACTAATTATTATACAACCAACTCATATAGCCCGGATGTGTTTTTGCAGAACACAATGCAGTCGAATATTGCTTTCAGCCAAAACTTCCCTCAAACTCCTTTTCACCTTACATTGAATGCTGCCAGCCAGGAGAACACTATTAATACCAGTATACAGGTTACCTTACCTGAGCTTACATTTACTGCCGATAGAGTTTACCCTGCCAAATTGATTGAGAATTGGATGGGCACTCCACCATTAGGCAATGGATGGCTTATTACTGCAGCTAACAGTGTTTCGGTAGCATTTTCTACCAATGCAATGAACAGTGTTACCGCCCCTGAGTCTACATTCCTTAAGGAAAGCACGCTTAAGCATATGCAGAATGGTATTAATTCAAGTATTCCTCTATCTGCGAATGTTCAATTTTTTAAATACATTACATGCAGTCCCAATCTTACCTTTTCTGCTGTAAATTATTTTCAGTATACCAACGAACGCTGGAACCCTATTAATGACAGTATAAAGATTGATACCTTGCATGGGCTCAGGACTGCACTTACCTACAATTTATCTATACCACTCACCACTAATATTTATGCCACATATTCACTGGGTAAGAAAAAAGCTGTGATAATAAGGCAGGTATTTTATCCTACTGTTTCGTATAACTACCACCCCGATTTTGGCGCTGCATCATACGGTTATTGGAAAAAAGTGCAGGAAATGCCTCCATACGGCCAGTATCAGCCATATTCTATTTTCCAAAACGGAATTTATGGTGGGCCAGCTACCGGAAAGTATTCGGTTTTGGGCTTTAGCCTTGCTACCAATTTAGAAATGAAAGTGCGGGTGCAAACAGATTCGGGTACTGTGTATAAAAAAATAAAATTATTGGAGCGTTTCTCTATTAGCAGTGGCTATAATCTGGCTACACCCGATAGTATGCCCTGGTCTGATATAACCTTAGCAGGTAGTACCACCTTATTTAAAAAACTAGCCATTAACTTCAGTGGTACTATTGATCCATATGAGTTGGACTATCAGGGGAATAATATAAATGCATGGGATTTTTCTAAAAGCCTTGGCAGACTCATCAATGGCGAGCTATCTTTCAGCACTACGCTATCAGGGGCTAAAGGTGGTACAAAGAATAAAGACCAGCAAGGTAATGCTACCGCAGCACAAAATAACAGCGGCTTACAGCTTAGCTCTCCCAACGATTACTTTACATATGAACAGATGCATCCTATGTATTGGGCCCCAATCGAAATTGCTCCATGGTCGTTAACTATGTTCTATAACATGTTGTATGATGTGCAGGGCTTTGCCAAGACTACCACCCAAACTGTAATGTTCACAGGTAGTATGCAGCTTACTAAGTTCTGGTATTTCTCGGTTAATTCGGGCTACGATATATCGAATAGCCAGTTTACATCTACTGCCCTCTCTGCCCGTAGGGATATGCACTGCTGGCAGCTCGATTTTAGTACTGTGCCATTTGGCTTTCACCAAAGCTTTACCTTAAGTGTGCATGTTAAAGCGTCGGTATTACAAGATCTGAAACTGCAACGTACAAGGGGCTGGACCGATACCCAGGTTTACAGCCAATAAAAAAGCAGGAACTTTTCAATTCCTGCTTAAGTATATTGCTGTGTAGCTATAAACTATTCCTGAGATTCAACGTACTTCTGGCGAAGAACAGCTTTAAGCTTCCTTTGTCTGCGCATAATAGATGGTTTATTGTAAACTTTTCTTATACGAAGCTCCTTTACAATACCAATGCGATCAAACTTCTTTTTAAAAGCTTTTAAAGACTTTTCTAAATTTTCACCTTCTTTGATCTGAACAATAATCATGTTAATTCTTGTTTTATAAGGGCTGCAAATATAATGCTTTTCCAAATAATTATAAAAAATGAGCCCTTTTTTCAACAATTCATAGTGGACAGATATAAGATTTTGAGCCCCTGCCACGTTGTTTCTTTGTAATTTTGGGTCTTATTTAAAGAAAAGCATTAATGGCCAATACCGATAGGCAAAGATTTAAGAAATACATTCGCATCTTCTGGATACTTGTCCTAATTCCTATATGTTTACTAATTGGTTGTGTTTTAGCGGCTTCGGCCGGTGTTTTTGGTAAGCTACCTACCTTTAATGAGCTTGAAAACCCTCAAACCTATCTTGCATCGGAGGTTATTTCGTCAGATGGGCAGGTTTTGGGCAAATATTACGTACAAAACCGCTCAAACATTCAGTATAAGGATATAAGCCCTTATTTGATAAATGGCCTTGTAGCAACTGAAGATGCCCGTTTTTATGACCACTCAGGTATTGACCTTCGCAGCTTGTTCAGGGTGTTTTTTAAGACTGTTATTGGCCGCAAATCATCATCGGGTGGGGGTAGTACCATAACCCAACAGCTTGCCAAAATGTTGTTTCCAAGAGACCCTAAGGCAGGTAAGATAAAGCTGATGTTCATGAAGTTTAAGGAGTGGGTAATAGCAGCTAGGCTCGAAAGGCAGTACACCAAAGAGGAGATTATTACCATGTACCTTAATAAGTTCGACTTTATTAATAACGCTGTGGGTATACAATCTGCATCGCGTATATATTTTGGTTCTACACCTGATTCACTTAAGATAGAACAAGCCGCCATGCTAGTAGGTATGGAAAAGAATCCTTCATTATTCAATCCTAAAAATAGGCCTAAGATTGCTACCGAAAGAAGGAATGTGGTGCTTTCGCAAATGGCAAAATACAATTACCTGGCAGAAAAAAAGCGCGATTCGCTTGAAAAATTACCATTGGCCCTGCACTTTAGAGCCGAAAACCCGGATGAGGGACTTGCTTCGTATTTCAGAGAATACCTGAGAGATAATTTTTTACGAAAATGGTGTGAAGAGCACCCGAAACCTGACGGAACGAAATATGATATTTATAAAGACGGGCTGAAAATTTATACGACAATCGATTCGCGTATGCAGCAATATGCTGAAGAAGCATTGGAGCAAAACTGCAAGTTCCTGCAGCCTTATTTCTTTAAAGAATTGGCGCATCGCAAAAATGCTCCTTTCGATTTCAGGATAACAAAAGAGCAGACAGAAGATTTGATGAATAGTTCTATGCACAGGTCTGACCGCTATATGAGCCTTAAGCGTGCAGGCGCTTCAGATGCTGAAATATACAAGAGCTTCCATACACCAATACCTATGACTGTGTTTACATGGAAGACAAAGGATCATGCGCTTGATACTAATATGTCGCCATATGATTCTATCAAGTACACCAAAAGTTATTTGCAGGCCGGCTTTGTTTCTATTGATCCGCACACTGGATTTATAAAAGCATGGGTTGGTGGTATCGATCACCGGTTTTATAAATACGATCACGTAATGGTGGGCAAAAGGCAGGTAGGTTCTACCTTCAAGCCATTTATATATACCATGGCAGTGCAGAACGGATATTCACCGTGTTACCAAATGCCTAATGTGCCTGTTACAATTCCTAATGGCGACCAACCCTGGACACCTAAAAATGCCGATACAAATGATGATGGCAGGATGATGACACTAAAAGAAGCGCTTGCTAAATCTGTCGATAGGATTGCAGCTTCACTAACTTATAAATTCTCACCACAAGCAGTAATAAGCATGGTGCGCCACATGGGTATCAGCGATAATATTGATGCAGTTCCTTCGCTCTGCCTGGGTACTTGCGAAATACCTGTAAGCAGTATGGTAGGTGCATATTGCACGTATGCCAATAAAGGAATATGGGTACAGCCAACTTTTGTAATGCGTATTGAAGATAAGAACGGCCGCATACTCGACCAGATAAAACCAAAGACAGATGAGGCTTTGAGTGAGCAGGATGCATACGTAATGATAAATATGATGGAAGGTGTGGTGCAATACGGTACTGGTGAAAGATTAAGAGGCAGTAAATATCATTTGTTGAACCCTATTGCAGGTAAAACAGGTACAACACAAAACTGTTCTGATGGTTGGTTTATCGGCATTACTCCCAATTTAGTTTCTGGTTGCTGGGCTGGCTTTGAAGACCGTGCCACACACTTCGAAAATATGGAATGGGGCCAGGGTGCAAGTGAGGCATTACCTGTATGGGCCGTGTATATGACTAAAGTATATGCTAATGCTAAATTAGGTGTAAGCACCGATGATGATTTCGAAAAACCTAAAAAGCCAATTACGATTGAGTGCGATTGTCCCAAGTACGATAAACAGCATAAGGACAATACGGGAGGAAATCCGTTTCAGTAAACAACTACTGTAAGCAAATTTAATTCAACTTCATTTCCGGAATATCGCCTTCAATAATAAGCTTACCTGCTGTTTTTGTTTTTATTTCATCAACTGATACTCCGGGTGCACGCTCCAATAGTTTAAATCCTTGGGGTGTTACTTCTAATACCGCTAATTCTGTAACTATCCGTTTTACACATTTAACGCCTGTTAAAGGTAGAGTACATTTCGGCAATAGTTTCGATTCTCCCTTAGGGTTGGTGTGCTGCATGGCTACAATAATGTTTTTTGCAGCAGCCACAAGGTCCATTGCGCCACCCATGCCTTTTACCATTTTACCCGGAATTTTCCAGTTGGCTATATCACCTGTTTCGTCTACTTCCATTGCACCTAATACTGTAAGGTCAACTTTTCCGGCACGTATCATGCCAAAGCTTTCAAACGAATCAAAAAAAGAAGCACCGGGCAGAACTGTAACAGTTTCTTTTCCGGCATTTATAAGGTCGGCATCTACTTCACTTTCTATAGGGTACGGACCTGTGCCCAATATTCCATTCTCCGATTGAAGGATTATGGTCATTCCCTTTGGAATGTAATTAGCAACCAACGTTGGAATGCCTATTCCAAGGTTTACATACATTCCATCTTTTAATTCCTGTGCAATGCGTTTTGCGATACCGTGTTTATCTAGCATATCGTTAATTTGATGATTTGGTGATTTGAAAATTTGGTAATTATCTGGTTGACTTGCTGGATGAAATTATTTTTGATAATATTTTATGAATAGATTCTATTTGTTCTAAAAGAGTATCAGGATTAGGATAGTTTGCTGCATTTTTACATAATAACAACCAATATTCTGTTTCATCAGCTTCTTTTGGTGCTATTTTCATTTTATGGATAAAATCATTTTTACTTTCTGCATTTTGTGCTTCTCGAACATTTGCGCCAATTGAAGTGCCACTTCTGAATAACTGATTAGCTAATGGAAATTTCTTCTTTTGCTCTAGTAAGTCAATAAATTCAATTATTTGGAGTGAAAAATCAAATGTTTTCTTTACAATTAAATTCTCTTTATCCGTTCTCATTATTTAATGTATTTCATCATCAAATTTTCAAATCGCCAAATTTTCAAATCATTAAGTGGTTAAATTGAATTGAAAAGAGTTTTCCGCTCAATTCGTTTCTCGTAGTTCTTTCCTTCAAATATTCTGTGTACATAAATTCCGGATACGTGTACACTATCCGGATCGATCTCGCCCGGTTGCACCAACTGTTCTACTTCGGCAATAGTAATAGTGCCGGCTTTGGCCATTGGCACACTATAGTTACGTGTGGTTTTTCTGAAGACCAGATTGCCCAGTGTATCACCTTTCCATGCTTTTACCATTGCGAAGTCTGCAGGTAGTGCCAGTTCCATCAAATATTTTTTGCCGTTGAACTCACGTATTTCTTTTCCTACTGCTACTTCGGTGCCATAACCTGCACCTGTAAAAAAGGCCGGAATGCCCAGGCCTGCCATAGCTATGCGTGTGGCCAGTGTTCCCTGAGGAATCAAGTCAACCTCTAACTCTCCGCTTAAAAACTGGCGTTCGAATTCAGCATTCTCACCTACGTAAGAAGACATCATCTTTTTAATCTGTCTCGTTTTTAGCAACAATCCAAGTCCGAAATCATCAACCCCGGCATTGTTCGATATGCAGGTGAGATTTTTTACACCCTTTTTTAATAAGGCTGCAATACAGTTTTCCGGTATGCCGCATAAGCCAAATCCGCCCAGCATTAAGGTTGCATTGTCCTTAACATCTGCAATAGCTTCGTCAGCATTCTTATATACTTTATTCATAAATAGAAGTATTTGATTCAATATAAATTCATGGCGAATTTAAGTAAGTTTTGATAGCCTTGACAAGAGAATTACAGCCTACTTTTTGCTTTCGCTCAGTAGCTTGTTAAAAAGGTTGAGGTATACATCTTTCTGTGAATTGACAGAGTATTTTTCTACTACTGTTTCTCTTCCTTTCAAGCCTATTTTCCTTCGCAGTTCAGGCGATTCTATCAGTTGCGAAATTTTATCTACCCATTCCTGATTTGTTTTGGCAAGCAGTCCATTTACACCATCCTGCACAATTTCAGAATTTACACCTACAGGAGATATTACAGGCGGAATACACAGCGACATATATTCAAGGCTCTTAAGCCCGCATTTGCCTTTGCTCCATACATCATCGGGTAGTGGCATAAGCCCAATATCAATTTCCTGCAGGTCGAGTACTTCTGTATCCTGGTTCCATTTAATGCCCTGTATGCCAAGTTCAGGTAGCGAGTATGTGCTGTCGCCTATTACTTTAAAATATATCCTGTCGCCATATTTTTTCTTCAATTCTTTTAAAAAAGGAATTGCCAATGCGAAATGCTTTATAGTGGTGTGGCTACCTGTCCAACCAATGCATACTTTGTCTTTTACAGGTGAATTCTTTAGTGGTAAAAACTTATCCGTATCCACTGTAGTCGGAATAATTTGAACATTGGGGTTATAGGTCCGTGCGTATTCTGCCAGGTAGCTGTTGCCTGCAATAACCATATCCGACATGGCTATTATTTCAGCCGTTTTGCTGGGGCGCTTAATCCACGAAAAACGCTTATTCACATCCGAAACGTTCATAAGCCATATTGCATCGTCAAAATCAAATACAATTTTTGCTCCCGATCTTTTAAAGCTCCTTTCAAAAAGAGTAGTGCCTATTAAATAAGCCTCGCGTTGTATGAAAATAATATCGTAACTTGATGCCAAGCGTAAATTCCGCAGCCTCCGGAAAAAGCTTTTTATTATTACGAGGAATTTTTGAAAATACTTTTCTTCGGCATACATCACCTTGTCATCGGCTTCGGTAACTAATGGAGACAGCTTACAGCCAAAACTATTCTGTATAAAGTAGGGTATATATTGTTCAAAGCGAAAACGCTGGCTGGGTGACCTGTTGAGGCGGTGAGAAGCAATGAATAATATTTTCTTCATCCCGGCCATTCTATTTAAAAAGAAGATAAACGGCCAATATAAGGCAGCCAAAACCGGCAATATGATTTAATTGCAGCAAATTGGTTTTAAATACCACTGCTGAGAATACCACAAACACAGTTAGGGTAATAACCTCTTGTATTACTTTAAGCTGCAATAATGTAAAAGGCCCGCCATTTTCACTAAAGCCAATTCGGTTGGCAGGTACCTGAAAGCAATACTCAAATAAGGCAAGCCCCCAACTAATAAGTATAATAGCAAATAAGGGCAGGCTGTCCATGCCTTTTATCTCTTTAAACTTAAGGTGGCCATACCAGGCAAAGGTCATGAATATGTTAGAAAGAACAAGAAACAGAATGGTTAGTAATGCCTTCTTCATAAGGTGTTTAGTTTTTCAAGCCAAAATTAGGGTAATCGCGTTTGGTTGAACGTATTGAAATAGAAAAGGTTTCAATAATATTCAAACAAGAAATGCCTTATGTATAAAATGGCAGGTATCTTTTAAAATGGGCTTATAGGTTATGCATAAAATATATACATTCGTGGTTCCATAAAAACTGTATGTATAAAAACGGGTCATTTTTTGTGTTATTATCCTGTGTTGCAGCCATTTTCTGTTCCTGCAATAAGGGTGTTATATTCCAAAAATATACCAGCATACCTAATAATACATGGGTGGCTAATAAGCCGGTAACATTCACTGTTCCGGTAGACGATACGATTAACCCTTATAATGTGTTTGTGAATATACGCCAGGCAAACGATTACGATTTCGGCAATATTTACTTGTTTATTGATATTACGGCCCCTAATAACCAAACCGAACATGATACTATAAACTGCATACTGGCCGATAATACCGGCAGGTGGTTGGGTAACGGATTAGGCGATATTTGGGATAACAAAATATGGCTTAAGCGTAATGCAAGGTTCCACAAAGGGGAATATAAATTTACCTATACACAGGCCATGCGTGTAGATACTTTGCAGCAAATAATGGACGTGGGCCTGAGAATAGAAAAAGCGCAGGCTGAAAAATAAATGAACTTTTTATTGATATGAAAGTAATAGACCATCTTAAGAAATCGAAATCGACCTTATTCTCATTCGAGATATTGCCACCGTTAAAGGGTAAAAGCATACAATCGATAAATGAGAGTATTGACCCATTGTTGGAGTTTCACCCATCGTTTATAAATGTTACTTACCACCGTGAGGAATATATTTACAAAAAACGCGAAGGTGGTTACCTTGAAAGGATACCTGTGCGTAAACGTCCGGGTACGGTAGGTATTTGCGCTTCAATTATCAATAAGTATAAAATAGATACAGTACCTCACCTTATATGCGGCGGTTTTAGTAAAGAAGAAACCGAGAATGCACTTATCGACTTGCAGTTTTTAGGTATTGATAATGTATTGGCTTTGCGTGGCGATGCGGTAAAATCTGAGGCTCACTTTGTGCCTGAACCAGGGGGCAATGAACATGCACTTGACCTGGTAAAGCAAATTATGGAACTGAATAGCGGTAAATACCTGAATGAAGAAGCATCGGAGGTTAACAGCCACCTCGATTTTTGTATTGGCGTTGCCGGTTACCCTGAAAAACATTTTGAATGCCCGAACATCCGTACTGACCTGAAACATATGAAAGCAAAGGTGGAAGCCGGTGCTGAATATATTGTTACCCAGCTTTTTTATAATAACGAAAAGTATTTCGAATACATGAAGCTGTGTAAAGAACTTGGTATTAATACCCCTATCATTCCGGGAGTAAAGCCACTTTCAACTAAAAAGCAATTGCAAAGCCTGCCTAAATTCTTTCATGTGGAAATACCTGAAGAATTAGCAGATGCTATTGATAAATGCAAGAGCGATGCTGAAGCTAAAGAAATTGGAATTGAATGGAGTATAAAGCAGTGCAAAGAGCTTATTAAGGCAGGTGCACCATGTATTCACTTTTATACCATGGGTAAATCAGAATCGGTAAAGAGGATAGCGAAAGCTATTTTTTAGACCTAGACAGGTACTGCACCACGTATTTACCGAGTACATCATATTCTACATTCACCTCATTTCCGGGCTTGATGTTCTGAAAATTGGTATGCTTGAACGTATATGGTATAATAGCAACTGAGAACCCTTTTGCAGTAACATTGGCTATTGTCAGGCTTACCCCATTAAGCGCTACTGAGCCTTTTTCTACAATATAGTTGAGGTCGTTTTTGCTGCAGGTAAAAGTAAAGACATGGCTGCCTGCCAGTTTTTTTACCGAAGCGCATTTTACAACACCATCTACATGGCCCAGTACAAAATGCCCATCAATGCTACCATTAGCAAGCATCGAACGCTCTAAATTTAGAGTGTCTCCTTTTTTAAGATGTTTTAAATTGGTGCGGTCCAGTGTTTCCTGAACTGCCATTACCCTATATTGTTTTTTAGTAAAGGGTATTACCGATAGGCATGCTCCGTTGTGCGATACACTCTCGTTGAGTTTTAACTTTGAAGTAAACGAAGCCTCAACCGTAATCAACAGGTTGCCTTTTTCCTTTACAATATCTTTTACAATTCCCGGTTCTTCTATAATGCCTGTAAACATGCTGAATGCTTTTCTTATTGCAAAAATAGGGTTTTATCCCACTTTTATTGTAATAGTATATAGATGAGTAGGATCTCTCACTTCGTTCGAGATGACAGAATTGACTTTATCAAGAGAGGGGAGGGTGGCGCGGGCGAAGCCCGCGCCACCCTCCCCTCTAACTGCCTCAAAAAACCTGTCATTCCGAATGGAGTGAAGCGTAATGAGGAATCCTACAATCTTGCCGAGACGCTTTTATAAATGTATTCCTGCTATTTTTGATAAGAAATAAAAATAAAGCCTTGCCTAAATACCTCATCATACGTTTCAGTTCAATAGGCGATATAGTACTTACCAGCCCTGTGGTGCGCTGCATTAAAAAGCAAATACCCGGCGCGCAGGTACATTATATAACTAAAAAGGCTTTTGCATCGGTAATACAATCGAACCCGCACGTTGATAAAGTATATACGATTGAAAAAGATGTATCGGAAGTTATTGATGAACTGAAGAAAGAGAAGTACGATTTTGTTATAGACCTGCACCATAACTTACGTTCGGCACAGGTAAAGCAGGGCTTAAGGAAACCCTCAGCTAGCTTTCCGAAACTGAATGTAGAGAAGTGGCTGAAGGTGAATTTTAAAATAGATAACCTGCCTGATGTTCATATTGTGGACAGGTATTTTGTTGCAGCCAAAAAACTAAGTGTAAAAAATGATGGCGAAGGATTAGATTATTTTATTCCTGCTAAGGATGAAGTAAATATTTCAACTCTGCCTGCTTCCCACCAAAACGGATATATAGGATTTATAATAGGCGCAAGGCATTTTACCAAGCGCTTACCTGAGCATAAAATAATAGAGATATGTAAACGTATTGATTCGCCTGTTGTATTACTTGGCGGACCCGATGATGCGGAAATTGCAAAGCATATTGAAGAAGCAGTAGGTGGAAATATATACAATGCCTGCGGTAAGTATAACCTCAACCAATCGGCATCGTTAGTTAAACAAGGAAAGAAAATAATCACCCACGACACTGGCCTAATGCATATTGCAGCAGCCTTCAAAAAAGATATTATATCGGTTTGGGGCAATACTATACCTGAATTTGGTATGTACCCCTATAAGCCCGGTGCCAATTCACATATAGTAGAAGTAAAGAATTTGAGCTGCCGCCCTTGCTCAAAAATTGGCTACAAAGCCTGCCCCAAAAAGCATTTTAAATGCATGGAGGAAAATAGTGTGGAAGAAATTATTTCTAATTGTAAATGAGGACAAAATTAATTTTACTTCTTAGTTGCATTACTTTAATTGCTTGCGAACAGCAACAGAATAGCTTCACTAATAAAGCTGAGGCTGAAAATAAATTAGCAAATGGGATAAAAGAAGGTAAATGGGTTGAATATATAAGTAGTGGTAGAGATACTTTTAGTTACGTACTTATTACATATAATGAAGGTAAACCTATTGGAATTGAAAGAGAGTTTTATTACAAAAGTGGGAGACTAAGGAGTGAAATTGCCTGTGTTGATGGCAAAAAAAATGGCTTGCTAAAATGGTACTATGAAAAAAGTGGAAACATAGAGGGTGAATGCAATTATTCGAATGACAAAGAAAATGGTGAAGCAAAAGAGTATTATGAGGATGGGGCATTAGAAAGTATATGTTTAAGAACTAATGACAAAACAAATGGAATAGCAAAAGACTACTATGAAAGTGGAAAATTAAAATCTGAACTGACATTTGTTGATGGGAAGGAAATGGGAGTTGCAAAAATGTATTATGGGAATGGGCAGTTAAGCTCTGAATGCCCTTGGACTGATGGTAAAATAAATGGAATAGTAAAGGATTATAACAGCAGTGGAAATTTAGAAAGTGAACAAACTTTTATTAACGATAAAAGAAATGGAGTAACAAAAGAATATTACGGGAATGGAAAACTAAGGGATGAAATAGTTTATGCTAGTGACTCGATAGTATCGAAGAAGCATTTTAATGAAAAGGGCAAAGAAATCAAATAATTAACAATTCACCATTAATTAAGCTGCGTCTTTCACTGCCTTACCACTTGACTGTTTCTTCTCTTTAATATACGGCAGATAATACTTTTCGTAAAAAAGCTGCTTTGAGTTGTTGAAGGATTTTATTCCACCAAGCATATTTAGCATATATACATAACACCAAGCCAAATCTAATTGGTGTGGTAGAAAGCCTGCACGTGCACTATTTGGGAACAGGTGGTGGTTATTGTGCCATTCGCCGGCTACATAGCCCGGCCAGTATTGGTTAATCGACATATCATCCCAGCAAAAATCAACACCTTCCTGGCGCTTGTCTTTGCCTTTACCATGTCCTTCGAAGTTAAAAGTACGCACACCCACTGCCCATAATACTGCCCATCCGAAAATGCAGCAAGCAAGAGCATTACCGCCAATTAAATAGAATGTAGTGTACCAAAATGCCCAATTAAGTAAAGTAGCGCTTATGGTGCGGAAAGGATTTGCAATGGTTCCCCACTTTTGGTATTGCTCGTAGGTGTTAGGTGTAACTCCTGTATGGTCAATAAATACTTTAATGCGGTCGTATTCTTCTTTACTCAGGTTTTTAGCAATGCTCTGGTGGTTGGTATCAGCCAAAAAGCAATATAAAAAGCCGCAGTTTGCATTATAAGGATCTCCCGGTTGGTCCGATTTGGCATGATGCACGTGATGTGATACAATGTACATTTCCTCAGGTATAACCTTTATAACCAGGTTTTGAGTGATAAAACGCCAGAATTTATTTTTAAAACTATAAGCCCTGTGTGTGCCATAGCGGTGATACCATATAGTACCATGGCTACCCATAAGTACCATACTATACAGGAAGCCTGCAAGGCATAGCCACCAACTAAAGTATTTTGCAAAGAAAATAACAAGGAAAGGTGTAAGGCAAATAACCCAAAACCAACCCAAAAAATTCATCCAGTTCTTTTTGGTGCGGAAAATATTCTGACGGTAAAAGAATTCTTTAAGTATCTGGCCATTAGTTGGCTTGATCAGGTTACCGTTTTCATCTTGCCAGCCGTATCCTGGCGGCTCCAAAACTATGTCAATAAATGCCATTTATATTGGATTAAGTGTGCAAAGGTATACTTTATTATAGTAACCTCAAAATGTCAATACAGGCCACTAATTTCACGAATTAATCTGTGAATCTTTGGCTACCTCTCATTCCCTATCTTTGAGTACAAAATAAAGCACTATTAAAAAGTACGGCGGTTTTATATACCTTTTTTTATTTGCTCTGATTATTATAGCAGTTTGCCTGGGTAATTATTTCTCTCCATCCGGTAGTATTAAAACCGGTAAGTGGGAATATATTACAATAGGCTTTATTGCTGAAATAATTAATGGCACCCTGGGCATGGCCTATGGTGTAACTACTATAGTATTACTATTGGGTACAGGTATTGCCCCTGCCATAACAGTCATTATAGTCCATATTTTAGAAATATTTACGGCCGGCGCAACAGGTTTAGTCCATTTAAAAATGGGTAACGTAAATAATAAACTATTCCGCAAACTTTTAATTCCGGGTAGTATAGGTGCAATAATAGGGGCCTTTGTTCTGTTTCTGTTTAAAGATTACCTGCAGGTTATTAAAACCGTAATATCTATATATACCTTATTGTTAGGACTTATTATTCTGTATAGGGCAGCAAAGAAGATCGTTAGAATAAAGAAGATAAAACACATATACCCGCTTGGTTTTATTGCCGGCTTTCTCGATTCTATAGGCGGCGCAGGCTGGGGCACCATTGTATCGTCAACACTTATTGCGGGTGGACGAAATGCCCGTTATTCGATAGGTTCAGTTGTTCTTTCCAGGTTTTTTGTCGCTCTGGTAAGCTCTGTTACCTTAATTACCCTTATTGGGTTTACAAATTGGTATATAGTGGCCTGGCTTGCTGTTGGCGGCCTGGCAGGTTCACCTATTGGCCCTTATCTGGCTAAACATATTCCGGTAAAGATTACTATGATACTGGTTGGTATTGCTATAATATTGATAAGCTTAAAGCAGATTTTATTTTAAACTAAATGGCCACAGATTCACAGATTATTAAAGAAGGTTTTAAAAATTCAAGAAATTGTGCCTGCGTTCATTATCTGTGAATCAGTGGCGGATTTTTTCTACTATCTTTGAAAATCATATTTTTCAATTATGGAATTATCAGAACAAGAACAGATCAGGCGCAATAAATTAGATGAAATAAGAAAGCTGGGAGTAGAGCCTTATCCTGCAGAGCTTTTTGAGGTGAACGCCAATTCGGCCGATATACTCGAAAATTACGAGCGCGATAAACTGAATTATAAAAACATAAGCATTGCCGGCCGTATTATGGTTTTGCGCCAAATGGGTAATGCTGCTTTTGCCGAAATACAAGATGCCCGTGGCCGCATACAGATATATGTAAAGCGCGATGAGATCTGCCCCGGTGAAGATAAGACCATGTTCAATTCTGTTTTTAAGAAACTACTTGATATTGGCGATATTGTTGGTGTTAAAGGATATGTATTTACGACCAATACCGGTACAATTTCTATACACGTTACCTCATTTACATTGCTTACCAAATCGCTAAAGCCTTTGCCGGTAGTGAAGGTTGACAGTGAAGGTAAAGCCCATGATGAAGTTACTGACCCTGAATTGCGTTACCGCCAGCGTTATGTTGACCTTATTATCAACCCTGAAGTAAGGAATGTATTTGTACAGCGTACAGTTATTATAAATTCTATGCGTACCTTTTTAAATGAAAGAGGTTACCTGGAAGTAGAGACACCTATACTGCAATCTATTCCGGGTGGCGCTGCTGCAAGGCCATTCGTTACGCACCATAATGCGTTAGATATTCCATTGTACCTGCGTATAGCTAACGAGCTTTACCTGAAACGCCTTATTGTAGGTGGCTTTGATGCGGTATATGAATTTGCAAAAGATTTCCGCAACGAAGGTATGGACAGAACACACAACCCTGAGTTTACACAAATGGAGTTGTACGTTGCTTACAAAGATTACGAATGGATGATGGGCCTTGTGGAAGAAATGCTTGAGAAGATTGCAATGGACTTATACAGCACAACTAAAGTAGCTGCCGGAGAAAATACACTCGATTTCCATAGGCCATTTAAGCGTGTAAGGCTTTTCGATGCTATTAAAGAACATGCAGGGGTTGATGTATCGAACATGACCGAAGAAGAATTAAGAAAGGTTTGCCAAGAGCAGAAAATTGATGTTGCCCCTTCAATGGGTAAAGGCAAATTGATTGATGAAATATTTTCAGCCAAGGCGCAGCACCATTACATACAGCCAACTTTTATAATGGACTACCCTGTTGAAATGTCGCCATTGTGTAAAAAGCACCGTTCTATACCAGGATTGGTAGAACGCTTTGAGTTATTCATTAACGGAAAAGAATTGTGCAACGCATATAGCGAGTTGAACGACCCAATTGACCAACGCGCCCGTTTTGAAGATCAGATGAAGCTAGCAGAACGTGGTGACGATGAGGCAATGACCATTGATAATGATTTTTTGCGTGCTATAGAATACGGTATGCCTCCAACATCGGGTGTGGGTATTGGTATTGATAGGCTCACTATGCTTATGACCAATTCTGCTTCAATACAAGATGTGCTTTTCTTCCCTCAAATGAGGCCTGAAAAATTTTAACACCTAAAATGAATATGCTAATGGAAAACTTACCGATATACATTAGCATAGTCTTTATTCTGACAACATTTTTGACTGTAGGGCTCTTTTATAGGGCAGCCAATAATTCAAAAATCACATTAGCAGTTTTGTTGCTTTGGCTTACGGTGCAAACCATGGTTTCATTATCTGGCTTTTATACTATAACCAATAATTTTCCGCCCCGGTTTATTCTTTTAGTGCTGCCAACTCTACTTTTTATTATTGCACTTTTTGCAACAGCAAAGGGCAGACAATATATAGATAGCCTTGATGCAGGCAGGCTGACACTTGTACATATTGTAAGAATACCTGTCGAACTTGTTTTGTTGTGGCTGTGCATTCATAAGATGGTACCACAACTTATGACCTTCGAAGGTCGTAACTTCGACATACTATCGGGCCTTACTGCACCTGTCATCTTTTATTTTGGTTTTGTGAAAAAGCAGATAAATAAAAATTTAATACTGCTTTGGAACTTCCTTTGTATCGGACTTTTATTCAATATTGTTATTAATGCTGTTCTCTCTGCTCCGTTCCCATTTCAACAATTTGGGTTTGATCAACCCGATATTGCAGTTCTTTATTTTCCATTTGTATGGCTACCCTGCTGCGTTGTGCCATTAGTCTTGTTTTCGCATTTAGCAACGATCAGGCAGTTGTTACGTAAGGGCGTTTAGTGAACGCTGAACAATAAGTTTTATATATCCTCGTTTTTACTGATATATAACACAACCGCTTTATGAAACCATTTAGAATCATTCTGTCATTATTTGCATTACTATTTATTACCCCCTCCTGCCATAAAACAATAGTGGTGGTGCCATTTGCCCGTATGACCTTGAGTGCGAGTACTATTCATTTAAAAGATACGCTAGTAATAAGCAATTACTCTAAAAGCGACGAAGCCCTGGTCTTTCTGATTGACTCAGCGCAAGCCCGGACTACTTCTTACTTGCAGCATACAGGCACCGATTATCTGTTCGACAAAACCAATAAGTTACAGTACGTTTTTACTAACCCGGGTTTTTATCACGTTTATCTGCAGGCAATAAATGAAGAAACATACGCGCCCGTTAAAACAGATTCAGCTACAGTAAGGGTATTGCCATAAATAGATAGTTCCAACCCTCTCCTTGTACAAGGAGAGGGAAGCCTGCTGATAGGCAGGTAGGGTGAGGTGAATTGTTATTTATTTGTTCACAAGTTTTTAATATCTGTACGGTAGCGTTTTCATAATTTTGGGCTAACCTAATTCCCCGCTAAAAAACCATTATGAAAACAACAAATTACATTCTTAAGTTAGAAGAAGTCGGCCACGAAGATGTGCCTATTGTAGGTGGTAAAAATGCATCACTTGGCGAAATGCTTCAAAACCTTACAGAGCTGGGTATTAATATTCCTGCCGGGTTTGTAGTGACTGTAGCTGCTTATAAAAAATTCATTGAACATAATAAGCTCGATGATATTATAAAGGAGATCATCAACAGAATAGATTTGAACAATATTGAATCGCTGCGTAGAGGCGGTTTGCAGGTGCGCCAGTTAATCAAGAATGGAAAATTCCCTGATGAAATTGAAAAACAAATTATAGAAGCATATACTATACTTTCAGCTAAATACAAGCAAGAGATAACTGACGTTGCAGTGCGTTCTTCTGCTACTGCCGAAGATCTTCCGGATGCATCTTTTGCCGGACAGCAGGAAACATATCTGAACGTTCGCGGGCCTGAATCATTAGTAAACTCTGTGCGGAACTGTTTTGCTTCTCTCTTTACCGACAGGGCAATTAGCTACCGTCAGAATTTTGGATACGATCATTTTCAGGTTGGTTTATCGGTATGCGTGCAGAAAATGGTGCGCTCCGATCTGGCTGCATCAGGTGTTGCTTTTTCATTAGATACCGAAAGCGGATTTAAAGATGTGGTGGTAATTAATGGCTCTTACGGTTTGGGTGAAATGATAGTACAAGGTTCTGTTTCGCCTGATGAGTATATAGTATTCAAGCCTACACTCGATACCCACACACCTATTATTGAAAAGAAGATGGGTGTGAAGGATAAGAAGATGGTGTATGGCGATGACCCCGATGAGCGTGTGAAAATTATCGCTATTGATAAACAAGCGCAACAGAATTTTTGTATTACGGATGAGCGTGCATTGCAGTTGGCACAATGGGTTGCCAGTATTGAAAAATATTATTCGAAGCTGAAGAACAAATGGTGCCCTATGGATGTGGAATGGGCTGTCGACGGCCTATCGAACGAATTATTTATTGTGCAAGCAAGACCGGAAACCATTCACTCGCAAAAAGATAATGGCAAGCTTACCGAGTATAAAATGGATGATGAAAGCCGTGGTGATAAAGTATTACTGAAAGGGATTGCAGTAGGTGATAAGATTGCAGCCGGTAAGGTAAAGATCATGTATTCGCTCGATGGACGTGCAGGGGGACTGGATGGAAATGATTTTATGGCTGGCGATATATTGGTTACCGATATGACCGACCCGGACTGGGAACCTATCATGAAAAAGGCTGCTGCCATTATTACCAACAAAGGCGGAAGAACTTGCCATGCTGCTATTGTAGCAAGGGAAATGGGTGTACCTGCTATTGTAGGTTGCCGCAATGCTACCGAAATACTTGCCGACGATCAGTATGTAACTGTTTCGTGTGGAGAAGGTGATACAGGAATTATTTATAGCGGAAATATTGAGTACAGAAAAATAGAAATAAACGTAGCTGATTTCCCTAAAACAAAAACCCCTATAATGCTGAATGTGGCTTCACCTGATATGGCGTTCCAGTTTTCACATATTCCGAATGCAGGTGTAGGCTTAGCTAGGGAAGAGTTTATTATTAATAATTACATACAAGCGCATCCTCTGGCTCTATTACGTCATCATCAATTGAACGATAAGGAACTGTCTGCTAAAATTGCCCAGCTTATTGTTGGCTACGAAAATGAGGAAACTTTCTTTGTTAAGAAGTTATCGTACGGTATAGCTAAAATAGCAAGCGCATTTTATCCGAATAAGGTAATTGTACGTTTCTCTGACTTTAAGAGTAATGAGTATAAAAATTTGTTAGGCGGCAAGTATTTTGAACCCGATGAAGAGAATCCGATGATTGGTTGGAGAGGTGCATCGCGTTATTACTCGAAAGATTACAAAGAAGCATTTGGCTTAGAGTGTAAAGCTATACGTAGGGTACGTGAAAAAATGGGATTAAAGAATGTAGTAGTTATGATTCCTTTCTGTCGTACGGTTGAAGAATTATTGAAAGTACAGGAGGTGATGTCGGAATATGGATTGGTACGTGGTGAACTAGGATTGGAAGTTTACCTGATGGCAGAAATTCCTTCGAACATTATACTGGCTAAAGATTTTGCAAAACATATCGATGGGTTCTCTATCGGGTCTAACGATCTTACTCAATTAACACTGGGGCTTGACAGAGATTCATCTTTAGTAGCACACTTATACGATGAGCGTAACCCGGCGGTAAAAGCTATGCTGAGCATGCTTATAAAAACCGCAAAAAAGGCAAAAGTAAAAGTGGGTATATGCGGACAAGGCCCTTCTGATTTTCCTGACTTTGCTAAGTTTTTGGTAGAAGAAGGCATTGATAGTATTTCGGTAACACCTGATTCTGTTTTCAAAACCATTAATGCAATTAACAGTGTGGAGAAGCAGATAAAAAATAAAGTTTCGGCGCTGACTGAAATTCAGGAATAGAAACATCACTCATGCCTTTCTTTGTTAAAGGAGAGGGGTAAGGGTTAGTTCATTTTAACCACCATTTTACAATAACCGGCCCGTTATCTGTATCAGTCTGTTCGTCATCAGGGTATCCTTGCCAGCCATTCTTTCTGTATCTCTCATTGGGTGCTATATCGCCATCTCCGGTATCGAAATCGAATGTAAAAGGTAAGCGGCCATTACCCCAGATACATTTTAATGGTTTAGTAGAGTTATATTTTACCCAGGTGCCGACAAAAGTATCATTGGCATAATCATCGTCTCCAATACCAACAACAGTATCAGAAGTAAGCTGTTTGTGAATAGTATCAATCTGGAAAAGTGATGATTCAGTTCCTGCAAATATTCCGGTATTTGGCAGCTTATTATCTTGTTGAAAATGATATTTGGTATAAAGGTAGCCATGTGTGGTAGAATCTATTTCAGTTGGATCGGAGTTATTCATAAGCGCTTCAATTACTTCAATGGTGCCTGTAAAATCAGTAATGGTATCTCTTAATTTAGACTTTCCTGTAATGTGATACAAGTAAGGGTTATGCTTATCCTTTTCTGCGCCTATAATTACAAATTGTATTCTCCAGTAATTATTTCCAAGCACCCCGTCTCGGCCCCAGCCATCTCTCCAAATAGGACTACAATCAAAATTCTTAAATCGTGTTTTGATATTATCAGGTCCCATACTTTCTTTTGAGTATGGGTTAAAAAATTCGAGACTGAAATCTGCCTGGGTAGAATCGTAATGGCTATCAATATAATCCTTTGATTTATTGCACTGGGCAGTCAATGCCGGTAGCCCAACTACTAAGATAAACAATATTAAAAAATACTTTCTGAAACGCATTAAGTGATTTTTAATTGCCACGACCTTTAGGTCGTGGTGTATGCTAATTATATGAATTGGCTTTAGCCTAACAAATCTAACACATTTTGGCTAAAGCCTATGAGAGGGTGCGTTTTTATCCACGACCTAAAGGTCGTGGCAACAGTGCAATAAATCTTTTCTTACCTTCGTTGTAAGCTGATAAAGGTTTATGCGCTAATATGAGGATTATTAAACCACTTTTCATTTTTATTTCTGTTGTAATGGCTTGCCGGGCTTATGGCGCAAGCCTTACGGGGAAAATAACCGACGAAAATAACCAGACCCTTCCTTTTGTTGTAGTATATATTGATGGTACTACCAATGGCACTACTGCCAATGTGGATGGCGATTATACCCTTGAGCTCAAACCCGGTACTTATACGGTAGATTACCAGCTTATAGGATATACCCTGCACAGGGAAACAGTAGTAATTGGTACTGCGAATATTACCCGCAATGTGCAACTAAAGGCAGAAGGTATAAAGATGAACGAGGTAACTGTGAATGGTAATGCCGAAGACCCTGCCTATGCCATAATGCGTCATGCAATAGATAAGCGCAAGTTTTACCAGGACCAGGTAGATGCATATTCATGCGATGTGTACATAAAGGGCTTGCAGCGTATTACCAAGCATCCAAAAAAGATATTTGGCAGAGAATTGCACTTCAACGAACTTGATTCTACATCGGGTATTATATACCTGTCAGAGTCTGTTTCGAAATTTAATTTTAAGCAACCGGGTAAAATCAGGGAGGAGATGATATCCTCGAAAGTTAGTGGTAACAGCCAGGCGTTTAGCTATAACCAGGCATCTGATATGCTGATAGATTTTTATAAGAACGATATACAAATTGATGTTTTGAGCGAACGCGGATTAATATCGCCCATAGCCAATAATGCCATGTTCTTTTACAAATATCATTTAGAAGGTTCGTTTGTTGAGAATGGCAAAGTGATCGATAAAATTCAGGTTATACCCAAGCGCCAGTTCGACCCTGTTTTCAGGGGATATATTTATATACAGGAAGATACATGGCGCATACACAGCACCGACATGTATTTGATCAAAGATGCCCAGATAAATTTTCTCGATACTATTTTCATTACCCAATCGTACTTGCCCGTTAACCCCGATGTGTGGCTCATATTCTCGAATAAGTACAAGTTTGTGTTTAACATACTGGGCATACAGGGCAATGGTGTATATGTATCCATAAATAAAAATTATGCTATTAATCCTGACTTCCCTAAGAACTTTTTTAATGGGGAGTTATTAAAAATTGATGATGGCTCCAATAAAAAAGACAGCACCTACTGGAACCAGGTGCGCCCTGTACCGCTTACCAAAGAAGAGAATAAGGACTATGTAAGGCGAGATAGTATACATGCTAAACACGAAACAAAAGAATACCTCGATTCAGTTGATGCCCGAAGAAATAAGTTTAAAATATCTACTCTTTACCTGGGTTACCGTTATTTCAACAGGTTCAGGAAGCAATCGTTTTTTATTGGGCCTATTATACAGACGGTTGGGTTTAATACAGTACAAGGGCTTAATGGAGGATTAAGAATTGGGTACAATAAAGAATATGAGAACTCTAAGCGATTGTCCATTGTTGCATCGGGTGGCTATGGTTTTTCGGATGAACGATGGTATGGAGATGCGAACCTTACCTATACAACAAACCCTGAAAAATTAGCATTTGTAAAAGTGGGCGGAGGAATTATGCCTGTGCAATTCAACGAAGAGAATCCTATTACTCCTTTTCTGAATACCCTTTATACATTAATAGAAGACCAGAACTATATGAAGCTGTATCAAAAGGCAAGCGTGCATGCTTCGTATGTTACTGAACTGGTAAATGGTGTTTTATTTACCGGAGGTGCAGAATATGCCGATAGAAGTCCGCTGGTGAATACTACCAGTTACAAGCTTATAAAAATGGGTAACAGGGAATATACATCCAATAATCCGCAGCAAAATGATTCAGTCTCTTTCCAGTCAAACAAAGCATTTACTATTTCAGCACAATTAAAATTTAGTTTCAAGCAGGAATTCTATACACTGCCGCATCAAAAATTCATCAGCGATCCTAAATACCCTATACTTATTCTCGATTATAAAAAAGCAATTGGCGGTGGCTCTAACCTGAATGCTAATTATGATTTTGCCAAAGCAACGTTGACGGGTAAGTTTAATTTGAAGCAATTAGGTAAAACAGAATACAGTCTGTCTGCCGGTAAATTCTTTTCTGAAAAGGAAGTAAGCTTTATGGATTACTACCATTTTTATGGCGACCAGATAATCTTTTCATCGTTCGGGTTAAATACATTTCACCTGCTCGATTATTATAAATACAGCACCACGGGCCCTTTTTTAGAAGGGCACATACAGCATAACTTCCAGGGCTTTATATTGAATAAGGTGCCGCTCCTTCGCAAGCTGAAATTAGATGAATTGGTAGGCGCCAACTATATGCATACCGAAATTATGCCCCAATATGTAGAGTTATTTGTAGGCCTGCAAAAGTTCCAGGCCTTCCGCATTGATTATGCTGTATCGTTCGCTCAAAATGCAAGGGTAGGGCAGGGAATCAGGATTGGGATAGGGTTTTAAGCCCAAAAAAGCCCCATTTTTTCAGAAAGCGTATCTTTGCAGCCATTTTAAATGTCATGACTAAAAAAACAGACTTCTTCTATACCCAGGAAAAGGATATACACTTTATCCGTCCTATTGAAATAATAAAGGAGCACCCTGAAGTAAGGGGGCTTATTGGTAGGAACCCATATACCATTTTTGCCATTATCGGGCTTATATCGCTGCATGGCTTTTTGGCCTATTTTACATCGCAACATGCATGGTGGCTAGTGTTTTTGGTGGCCTATTTTGTTGGTGCCTTTTTGGTACATGCACTTTTTGTTATGGTGCACGAATGTTCGCATAACCTTTTGTTTCAGAAGAAACAAGCTAATATGCTTGCCGGTATATTGGCAAACACAGTTATGTTCTTTCCTAGTTCGGTATCGTTCCAGCGTTATCACCTTAAGCACCATGCACACCAGGGCATACCTGAATATGATGGCGATTTACCATCGGAATGGGAAGCAAAGCTTTTTAACAGCAGCTTTTTTGGTAAAGCAATGTGGTTGCTTATATATCCTATAGTTCAAACCCTGCGTATCCCCCGCTTGCGCGATATCAAACCATTTGATAAATGGGTTGCACTTAACCTTATTATAGTTATTGGTGTTGATGTGGCAGCATGGTATTTCTTCGGAGCTAAAGCATTTGTTTACCTGTTTTCATCAATGTTCTTTTCAGTTGGCCTTCACCCATTGGGTGCACGTTGGGTACAGGAGCATTACCTTACCAGCGACAATGTACAGGAGACACATAGCTATTATGGCCCCTTAAATATTGTGGCTTTTAATGTGGGTTACCATAACGAACATCACGATTTCCCTTCTATTCCGTGGAACAATTTGCCTAAAGTACGTGAGGCAGGGGCCAAATGGTATAACAAAATTGCATATCACAATTCATGGACATTGCTCTGGCTGCGTTTTCTCTTTGATAAAGAAATATCAATATACTCGCGTATGTTGCGCAAGAGGCACGATAAACGTGTAAAGCAATAACGTAAGGAATGGCGGATAATAAAATAGCCATACTTGGGGCAGGTAGCTGGGCTACCGCTTTGGTAAAGATCCTTTCGAACAACGACCTGCAGATAAACTGGTGGGTAAGGAAAAAGGACAATATTGAGTACATTAAAAAGTACAAGCATAACCCTACCTATTTAACTGAAATTGAGATTGACCTTGCAAAGGTTACCATGCATACAGGCTTAAGAGAAACTGTTGCAACGGCCGATAAGCTGATTATGGCAGTGCCTTCTGCATTTATGAGCGAGGCTTTGGTGGGATTAAAGAAAGAAGACCTGAAAGGCAAAACAATATTTTCTGCTATAAAAGGAACTTTGCCCGATAAAAAAATGATGGTAAGTGGTTATCTGAATGAGAGTTTTGATGTGCCACTTTCATCTATTGGTATTATTGCAGGCCCTTGCCATGCTGAGGAAGTAGCTATGGAGAAATTATCATATCTCACCGTTGGTTGCCCTAATGTAACCGAAGCCGACTGGATGGCCGAAATGCTTACCTGCCGATATATAAAAGCTGGGACCTCACCCGATATGCAGGGCATTGAATACTCTGCCGCACTTAAAAATATTTTTGCAATTGCCAGTGGCATCTGTCATGGTTTAGGTTATGGAGATAATTTTCAGGCAGTGCTGGTAGCTAATGCTATACAAGAAATAAAACGTTTTATTGACAGGGCCAACCCGGTGCAGAGAGATACCAATGCATCTGCTTATTTGGGTGATCTTTTGGTAACTGCTTACTCCCAATTCAGCCGTAACCGCACTTTGGGTAGTATGGTGGGTAAAGGATATTCGGTAAAATATGCACAGTTAGAAATGAATATGGTTGCAGAAGGCTATTATGCCGTTAAAACCATTTATACCATTAACCAGGAATACAAAGTAGATATGCCGATAACTGAGGCAGTTTACCGCATACTATATGAGCAAATGTCGCCGGCAGTAGAAATTCGTTTACTCGCATCAAAACTTGCCTGATGGAAACGCTCACCAATTGCCCCATATGTAATGCTACTTCTTTTACTCCGTTTATAGAGTGTACCGATTATACCGTTAGTAAGGATAAATTCAAAATAGTGCAATGTACTTGCGGCTTTAGGTTTACAAACCCAAGGCCTGAAGAAGCTGAAGCTGGAAAATATTATAAATCGGAAGACTATATATCACATTCAAATTCTAAAAAAGGAGTTTTGAATAGCCTTTACCAGTTTGCCCGCAAGTTTACATTGAAACGTAAATTGAAACTGATAAATAAAGTAAGTGGAAAGCAAAAAGGCAATTTGGTTGACCTTGGTTGTGGTACTGGTGAGTTTATGGAAACCTGTAAGTGGAAAGGATGGATGGTGCAAGGTATAGAGCCATCGCCCGAGGCACGTGCCTTTGCCGAAAAGGAATACGGATTGACAGCTTACGATATGAACAGATGGGATCCGTTCAGTGATGCATCTATTGATGTGGTAACCGCATGGCATGTGTTAGAACATGTATATCAACTGGAAGAAACTGCTAAGAAGGTAAAAAGGATATTACGCGCCGATGGAACGTTTGTGGTTGCACTGCCCAATTGCAGTTCGGCCGATGCAGATTTTTACAAGCAACACTGGGCAGCGTATGATGTGCCCCGACATATATGGCATTTTACCCCTGCTGATGTAAAAAGCTTTTTCGAAAAGCAGGGTTTTATATTAAAAGAGGTATTGCCTATGCCTTTAGATGCTTACTATATATGTATGCTGAGTGAGAAATATAAAGCAGGCAGTATCAATTACGGAAGAGCTGCTATACATGGCTGGGCATCGAACAGCCAGGCGGCTAAAACAGGCAAGACCTTCTCGAGCCAGATATATATATTGAAGCCTGCAAAGTAAAGACCCATTTTTATTTTAGTTACTCTTTACCCCAAACCCCTAAAGGGGCTTTGAACAAATTGGCGTCATGTTGAGCTTGTCGAAACATATTCCAATTAAAAAGGTCTTCGACAGGCTCAGACTGACAAGTTACAATCAAAGCCCCTTTAGGGGTTTGAGGCTAGCGAAGCCCTATAAGTATAGAAGGATTCAGTAGCTAAGTATTTCCGCTATATTTGTTCTATAAATATCCGGCAAAAATTCCCTTATGAAAAGTAAAACGCCTAAAGAAAGCTACGCCATATCTACCCACCTTGTATTGCCAAACGAAACCAATTTGCTTGGTAATTTAATGGGAGGCAGGCTATTACATTGGATGGATATTACAGCCGCTATTGCAGCACACAGGCATTCGCAACGTGTAGTGGTAACCGCTTCGGTTAACCATGTATCGTTCGAAAAGGCAATAAGGCTGGGTGATTATGTAACAATAGAAGCCAAAGTATCGAGAGCATTCAGTACATCAATGGAAGTGTTTTTAGATGTAACCGTTGAAACCGGCTTTACCGGAGAGAGAGTAAAATCGAATGATGCTACTTATGTATTTGTCGCGGTTGATCAGATAGGGAAGCCAATAGAAGTGCCGCAGCTTACACCAGAAACTGACCTGGAGAAGACAAGATTCAATACAGCTTTGCAAAGAAGGCAGCTAAGTCTTTTATTATCGGGTAAGATAAACCCGAATGATGCCCCTGAATTAAGAGACCTTTTTTTAGGCAAGAAATAAAAACAGAACATGGCACTTAAAATATATACGAAGACCGGCGATAAGGGACAAACATCTCTTTTAGGCGGTACACGTGTACCGAAGCATCACATGCGTATTGAAGCGTATGGTACAGTTGATGAACTTAATTCATGGATTGGCCTTTTGCGTGACTCGGTTACCGATGAACATACCAAAACCATATTGATAGATGTGCAGGACAGACTCTTTACGATGGGCTCATCACTAGCATCTGATCCTGTAAAATCGAAAGTGAAGATACCGCTGTTAAGCGAAGATGATATTGTGGTTTTCGAAAAAGAGATAGATGCGATGGAGGCACAATTGCCACCCATGAAGAATTTTGTATTGCCCGGCGGGCATGTAACTATTTCGAATTGCCATATTACCCGATGTGTATGCCGCAGGGCCGAACGCAGGGTTATACATTTGGCAGAGAACGAACCGGTAGATGACCTGGTAATTAAATATCTCAACCGCCTTTCTGACTATTTATTTATGCTTGCCCGCAAGCTTACAAAGGACCTCAATGCTATTGAGACTCCCTGGAAACCCAAAATGGGTTAATAAGACTATCACATGTCTCGCATTGCAATCCTCGACCTTGGCACAAATACTTTTAACCTGCTGATAGCAGAAAAAGGGAAAGAGGGAACTCCAGTATTTATTTATTCGAAGGAATTGCCGGTAGAACTTGGCAAAGGTGGCAT
>Ga0207054_1016_pt1 | contig 74308 bp, 69 predicted proteins | sample Alteio_BWMinCont_60_FD_153288 | JGI IMG/M metagenome (GOLD analysis project Ga0207054, IMG submission 153288) | Enriched cells from forest soil in Barre Woods Harvard Forest LTER site, Petersham, Massachusetts, United States -... | ecosystem: Environmental > Terrestrial > Soil > Temperate forest >... | reverse complement strand
ACAGCAAGGCATGTTGAAGGAGATTGAAGGCATAATAACTGCATATAAAAGCAAATATGCCGATTTGCAAATAATAATATCGGGCGGCTCAATGCTATGGCTCAAAGCAAGCCTTAAGGGAAAAATAAATCCACAACCTTTCTTGACGCTTAAAGGACTTAATGTAATTTTGGCGTCCTGTCTTTTGAAAAAGAAGGGCAAAAACACAAACGAGCTTTAGCATATATGGTAGCACTCTTAAAACGTATTTCATTTTTTATTGCACTGCTTTGTGTGCTCCCCGGTGCATCATGCTATGCCCAGTCGGCTACCGTATCTCCTTATTCACGCTATGGCATAGGCGACCTTCAAAACCAAAACGGTGTACAAAGTTTCTCAATGGGCAATACCGGTATTGCATTGCACAACGATACGCTTACCCCTGACTTTATCAATTTGAAGAACCCGGCATCGTACGTTTATAACCATGTTACTACATACGAAGCAGGCATGCTGAACAATAATGTGCAGTTAACTACCGAAGGAGTCAGCCACAATAACAACAATACTTATTTCGGATATTTTGCCATTGCCTTCCCAATGGGTAAGCATTTTGGCGGCAGCTTTGGCTTACGCCCAATGAGCAGTGTAGGGTATAGCATTAATACTACCGGCAGTGTCGATAGCAGCGGAACCAGCATTGGCACTACCAATAACCAGTATGTAGGTAGTGGCGGTATTAACCAATTGCATTTTGGCCTGGCATATTCGCCATTTAAAAACTTATCGGTTGGCGCTAACCTATCTTTCCTTTTTGGTTACCTCAATTACCAGCAAAACGTTATTTATTCTCCTAACCTTGGCGCCTATAACAGCCAGGTAACCGAAAATATAAACCTACATGGCTTTACCGGTGATTATGGCTTAATGTACACGCTGGGTAAAACACGCGATAGTTCATCTCAATTTGTAATTGGTGCAACCGCATCAATGGGAAGCAGTTTATTTGCAAGCTCTAATCTACTCGCAATTAGCGACCTTCCCGGCTCACCACAAAACAATATTGATACCATTCAAAATATCCATTCGAGCGGGATGATAAAACTACCCATGACCTTTGGTGGAGGGCTGACATGGATTCTTCGCGATAAAGACAATAATAATCAATTCATGTTTTCGGTTGATTACTCTATGGAAAAATGGAGCCAGTATTCTGAATTTGGACAAACTCAAAACTTAAACGACAGTATAATGTTGGCCTGCAATATATTCCGCATAAAATCTCTAATAGCTTTTTTGACAGAATACATTATAGGGCAGGCTTCTCTTCAACCCAAACTTATCTTGATCTGAACAATACACCAATTACAGATAATTGTTTAACGCTTGGCTTTGCCATGCCGGTAGGGCCACCAACGTTTACACCAGCAAATTCTCAGTTAGGCATATTGAATATTGGCATACAGTTAGGCCAGCTTGGTACTACAAACAATGATTTACTGAGAGAACGCTATGCAAAGTTTCTGATAGCCTTTACCTTTAACAGCAAGTGGTTCCAGAAACACCTGTACCAATAGGTTTCTGTATCTTTGTATTTGTCAGATTAATTTATTGATGAATCATCTTCGTCTTGTTTCTATTATCTTCTTCGCAATTGGTTCGCTTTGTATTTTTTCATGCGAAAACAATATGGCTACCGTAACCGTTATTACCGCACCCGATAAAACTCCTTTGCTGGTAGAAGAAAATGCCAACATTGTTTATACCGATTCGGCACGGACAAAATTACGTTTGCTTGCACCCATTATTGAAAGATATGGTGGTACTGATCCGGTAGATTCGTTTAATAAAGGCATGAAAATTGATTTTTACGACGATTCGATGAACGTAACAAGCCATGTTAGCGCTAACAAGGGTATAATGCACGACAATAAGGATAAGCAATTAATGGAAGCTGATAATGATGTGGTGGTGATAAATAAAAAGGGCGATACCTTAAATACCGAACAGCTTTTTTGGGATGCAACAAAGCATAGTATATACACTAATAAGTATGTAAAAATAACTACGGCCACCCAAATATTATATGGCGACGGCCTGCAATCGAACGAAGACTTTACCGATTATAAAATAATTAATATAAAAGGATCAGTAACACTTAGTAATTCAAAAAAAGAATAAGCAGAAAGAAAGATGTTTACTTTTCTCATCATATTAGTTTCATTGCTTTTCTCCTTCTTTTTTTCGGGGCTCGAAATTGCTTATGTATCGGCCAACAAATTGCAGATACATGTAGAAAGCCAGAAAGAAAGTCTGTCGGGGCGGATATTTGCGCGCATTACACACAGTCCCGTTCGTTTTCTTACCACCTTGTTGCTTGGTAATACATTGGCAATTGTAGTATTCAGTATAGTATTAGCCGACCTGCTTGAATCGAGTTTATCGCCATACATACATGCCCGTTTAGGTATGCTTATTATACAAACTATTGTACCTACAGGTGTAATTTTAGTAGTTGCCGATTTTATTCCAAAAAATATTTTTAGGTCAAACCCAAACCGTACACTAAAGTTTTTTGCGCTGCCCAGCATGATTATGTTTTACCTGTTGCTGCCACTTACAGCCATAGTGCTTAACGTAGCGCACTTTATAATGAAGCAAATTTTTAACATTAACCTTTTCAGGTTTCAAAGCACTTTTACCAAAACCGATCTGCACGATTATATCGACCAGCACACAACCACTACTACCGGCAAACAGGAAGTAGAACATGAGGTACAGATATTCCGTAATGCATTAAGTTTCCCAGATGTAAAGGTGCGCGATTGCATGGTGCCCCGTGTAGATGCTATTGCTATGGATATAAATGAAGGCATAGTAAAGATCAAAGAAAAATTCCAGCAAACAGGCCTCTCTCGCATATTGGTTTATAATTCCAATATGGATAATGTGCTTGGCTATATACACTATCATGAAATGTTTAAGCAACCCGGCGATGTAAAAAATATTTTACTGCCTGCACCTGTAATACCCGAATCGATGCCGGCCAGGGATGCGCTGCGTATATTAATGCAGCAGCACAAAAGCATGGCGGTGGTAGTTGATGAGTTTGGCGTAAACTCCGGTATACTTACAACTGAAGATGTTATTGAAAAAATATTCGGGAAGATTGATGATGAGTATGATAAAGAGGAATTACCTGAAAAGCAGGTAGCACCTGATGAATACATACTCTCTGCCCGACTGGATATTGATTACCTGAACCAAAAATATAATTTGGGCTTGCCCGATCTGGATGATTATAAAACACTGGGTGGCCTTATTCTGCACAACACAGGTACTATACCTAAAGCAGGTGATATAATTACCATCGGCAACTTTGAGATTAAAGTCATTTCTTCTTCTGCAACGCGTATTGACCAACTTAACCTAAAGGTTAAAAAAGACACTTGATCTTTTAATTACCCTCAGGTATGCTGCAATCGTTCATTAAAAAGAATTTCACAAAGCAGTTCGCTTTTATCTTTTTACTTTACCTGGCAAGGTTTTTGTATTGCTCTGCGGGTTATTTAAAAAATTATGCTTGGCTCGATAACGGCGATGAGTCACACATATACCTTTTAGGCTTAAGTTATTATACCACAGGCCATTTTCCGGTATGGGGGCCCGATGTAGTTTATACCAACTCTCACCTTGCAGGAGGACTACAGGGATTTTTAATTGGTGCACCACTTTCGCTATGGCCAAATCCATTCTCTCCGTATCTATTACTTTTCATATTAGAATCAGTGGCTTTAATTTACTTATCATGGTATGTAACCAAGCTGTTTCCAAAAATACCGCGATGGGTAGTTTATTCTATTGTTGCTTTTGCACCTTTTGCCGTACATACAGGCTTAAAAATAATTAACCCGGCATACGTACTGATACTTTCAGTACCCTTTATTTTATCGGTTTTCGAATCATTCGAACTGTTCGATCTGCAATTGATAAAACCGCAATGGCGTTTCTTCTGGATGAGCTTTAGTATCATTTGCGCTTTCCAGGTACATGCCTCATATATTGTATTGTTGCTACTGTGGGTTGCTGTTGTATTTTATGTTTTAAAGAAAAAGCGATTTCCTTTTTCTATGTGGATGAAAATAGCCCTGTTCAGTTTAATTGGCTTTGCAATTGGGTTTGCAGCTATTGTGCCTGCATTGCGCCAATACGGATTAAGCATATTAATACAACAAGGAAAGAACCTCGACTTTAGTTTCAAGCACATAGCAGATATAGGCTCAGTATTATATTTCCTTATAACACTTGCCGGGTATGATATGAATACCTTTTCGCCGGCCTATACCTTCAACAGTTTATGGAAGTATTTGCCTAAACCTCTTGCAATTGTTTTTGGCATATTGCAGGTCATGGGCCTCCTGATTGCTGCCAGCCAGGTTCTTATCTATTTTATAAAAGGCGCAAAAATATACATGGCTAACTACAAACGCTTTTTATACACGTCGTGCATACTTACACTGGCACTTGGTATATTGTATATGTTCTCATTCGTAAGGCCGGGCCAGCATGCGCTTATAATTTTCTTTCCTCTGTCGGTTATCTATTTGTGTATTTGCATACAATTCTTCATCGAAAAAGGATTTTTAAAACCGCTCTACATCGGTATCTTCTTTTCGTTGGCCACTATTTATTACATCACCATAAGTGTTGCTACTTACAAGCTGCCAGACCTTGGCTACAGAGCAAAAGCATTTTCTGCACTGCAAGATAAAAACTCTGCCTTATTTGAAACATCAAGAATAACCGATAATAACCCTCCTGCAGGCAATCCTCCAGTACCACCGAAAAGCGATACAGTAAAGCCTGCAGCAACTCCTGCACCTGTTATACAGTCCACCAAGGCAATTGCTTCGAAGCATGCTCGTAAACATAAACGTCGCAAGCGCCATCATCGAAGAAAGCACCGGGCGCATAAAACGAAAAGCGATAGCACATTTAATCATAAATGATTCAATTTGGCGTTAAGTTTGGCGGAAGTATATTAATTGCGTAAATTGCAGTTGTAAAAGGCTTGAACCACTTTTCAAAGAGATAAAAAATGAGTTTTCAATGAGACCCTTTCTGGTAAATAAAATAGGTCTTCTTCTATTTTTCTTGTTGCCGCTTTTGGGGTTTTCTCAAAAGAGCGACTCCACAAAAATTAAAATAACCGGAATTGGGATTTATGGTGGTGTCGGTCTTGTACAATATTATGGAATTAGTTTTTTCAATAATGCAAATTACCTGGCAGGTTTCAACAGTCCTTCATACTGTGCAAAAGTCGGTTCATCATTTACAGCTGGTGGCGTTGGCTATGGAGATACAATCCCCAGTAAATACAACTTTAAAAGTTTAACCAATTCCTTTTGTATTGGCTTGGGTGTTGAATTCCCATTCCGTAATAGAGCTTCAGGATTCAATAATTTTGTTGGATTTCATTACACACAATATTCAGGTGAATATGCTTACAATATCTGGTATACAGAGCATGTAACTCATAATAGTTTAGCAAGCGCCAATATTTTCGATTCAGTCAAGGCTCCTTATACCCAAAGCATCTATTCTTTAGATTATAAGCTTCAATATACTTATAAGTCCATTTTTATTTCATGTGGCATCGGTTTCAATTTTAATCTGGTAAAAATTAATCAGCAAAAAAGAGAATGGCAGGATTATTCTTCCTATAATGAACTAAGCAATAAATGGTATTATGATACGGCCTTTATTTATACTAATACTACCAAAGAGGTCTTTTACCTTAGTGTCCCCATTCAAATGGGTGTAGGCGCTCGTATCAATCTAAATAATCTATTAATTGAACCTGCTTTTTATTTTACTCCATGTATATCTGAGAATTATCTTGAATACAATTTATCTCTTCGGCTTATCTATAGCATATACTAAAAATAGGCATTCACCTTATAATTTTTAATTTCACCACTTGTAATTTAGCTTCATGGGGGTCAAAGATTATTTTGCTTTTAACAAACGGCAACGTAACGGGGTATTGGTATTACTTATGCTGATTGCCGGCATGATGATCTATCTTATCATCACAGATTATTTGCCTCCATCACCTGCAGGTGTAGATTTCTCTTCATTTAAAGCCGATATGGCCAAAGTGAAATTCAAAGCATCTGATACTACAAAGCGTGCAAATGCCCGACCCAAAGATTCAACTTCATTGTTAAACAAACCTGCAATCAATACTTTTATAGAAGTGAACACGGCCGACTCAGCCGATTTTACAAACTTTCCATTAATAAGTCCGAAGGTTGCACGAACTATAGTAAGGTTCCGCAATGCATTGGGTGGTTATTATAAAATAGAACAACTATTTGAGGTATATGGAATGGACACGGCCGCCTATTATTCCCTCGTCAATTCTATAACACTAGATGCATCTAAAGTGCAGAGGATCAACATTAACAAGGCCAATGAAAAGGAACTGGCACATCATCCTTATATTCGTAAAAACCTGGCAAAAGCAATAGTACATTACCGTAAAGAAAATGGACATTTTACCCATGTAACTGATATAATGAAGGTCGAGGGCATAGATAAGCAATTGTATGACAAACTATCTCCGTATATTAGCATAACCGATTAATGCCCTGAAATACTAAATTTGCACACTACGAAATAGAACACGGATGACACAGATATTACAGATGAACACAGATAAAATCAGTGAAGGTCTTTTAGGGCTTGTAAAATCTTTCAAGACACTAATTAAAAAATCAGTGGAAGCTCCGTCGAATCAGCGTCATCAGTGTTCCATTTTTATTTTAAAATAATATACTTAAATCAAGAACAATGAGCACCGTTGAAACCGATATAGCCACAGGCATAGATTTTGCCACCAGCGAAACACAATTAATGATTGCCGATACCATTCAGAAATTTGGTAAGGAAAACATCCGCCCGAAACTAATGGAGTGGGATGAAGCGCAAATATTCCCTGTAGAAGTATTTAAGAAATTGGGCCAACTTGGCTTTATGGGTGTGCTTGTGCCTACCGAATATGGTGGAGCAGGACTTAGTTATTTCGAATACGTTACCACTATTGTAGAAGTATCGAAAATATGTGGTTCCATTGGTTTATCGTTAGCTGCACATAATTCACTTTGCACCGGCCACATTTTGCAATTCGGTAACGATGAGCAAAAGAAAAAATATTTACCAAAGCTTGCTACCGCAGAATGGATTGGAGCATGGGGCCTTACTGAAGTAGGTACCGGATCAGATTCTGGTAACATGTCGACCACCGCTAAAAAAGAAGGTGACTACTATATATTGAACGGAGCAAAGAATTTTATTACACACGCTATTTCAGGCGATGTGGCAGTAGTTATTGCACGTACAGGAGAGAAAGGCGATTCACATGGAATGTCTGCATTCATTATTGAAAAGACTACTCCGGGTATACGTGGCGGCAAAAAAGAAAACAAATTGGGCATGCGCGCTTCGGAAACTGCAGAGCTTATTATGACTGATTGCAAAATTCACAAGAGCCAGTTGCTGGGTAAAGAAGGTGATGGTTTTGTACAAGCAATGAAGGTATTAGATGGCGGCAGAATTTCAATTGCTGCACTGGGTGTAGGTATTGCAAAAGGCGCATTTGAAGCAAGCGTAAAATATTCGAAAGAAAGACAACAGTTCAATAAACCGATCAGCGAGTTTCAGGCTATTGCATTTAAGTTAGCCGATATGGCAACTAAAATTGAAGCTGCTGAATTGCTTACCATGCATGCTGCCGATCTTAAGAACCGTCATTTAAAAATGACGAAAGAAGGCGCTTTTGCTAAATACTATTCATCGGAAGTGGCTGTAGAGGTTTCAACTGATGCAGTGCAAATATTTGGCGGCTATGGCTATACAAAAGATTTCCCTGCTGAAAAATATTACCGTGATTCGAAGCTTTGTACCATTGGCGAAGGCACATCTGAAGTGCAGAAGATGGTTATAGCAAGGGAGATATTGAAATAGTTAATTCATCAACTATTAATAACCCACCGAAGTATTAAGTTTATTTTTTACTCTAATCTGAAAAAGCCATGCAGAAAATAAGAGTACATAACTTCTCCGTTTCTGCAGATGGTTTTGCTGCAGGCCCAAACCAGGATTTAACCAACCCTTTAGGAATAGGGGGTATGGATTTGCATCAATGGTTCTTTCCAACAGATGTTTTTCAGCAAATGGTGAGTAAAAGCGCGGGAGAAAAAAGCGTAGATAACGATTTTGCATTGAGAGCTTCTGAAAACATTGGCGCCCGTATAATGGGGCGAAATATGTTTAGCCCTGTTAGAGGGAATTGGCCCGATGAAAGCTGGAAAGGATGGTGGGGTGAAAATCCGCCATTTCATAGCCCTGTTTATGTTTTAACCAACCATGCCCGTAAATCTATTTCTATGGAAGGCGGTACAACCTTTCATTTTGTAACAGAAGGTATTGACCTAGCTTTACAGCGAGCAAAAGAGTCTGCCGGCTCAAAGGATATTCAAATTTGTGGTGGAACAAAAACTATTCAGCAATATTTGAAAGCACAAGTAATAGATGAGATGCACATAGCAGTATGTCCTGTTATTCTTGGGTCGGGAGAAAGACTTTTTGAGAACATAGATCTTATCAAATTAGGATACAAGATTACTCACAATAAGCTTTCTGATAAAGCTATGCATCTGATTATAACAAAGACTCATTAGCCTTAGATTACTTATCCTGCATCACAATCTGCACCGTATAACGGCTCTTGTGTTCCAGTAAAATCTTTTTACCAATACTTACTCTGTCTATTGTAGCCTGGTCGTAATAGCGGATGGTTACAAGCTCGAGTTTGGTATTATACAATACCCTGAAGTCATTACGCAGGGCATCAAGCAGTGCAGGCACTTTTTCCGAATCATCGATACACAAGGAGAAATTGATGGCCGAATTCTGAATTACATTGGTCTTTACTTTGTACTTGGCAAGCACATCAAATATATGGCTGAGGCTTTCTTCTACTATAAAGGAAAAATCTTTTGGTGAGAGCGATACAAGTACCTGGCTTACTTTAAAAATAAAACAAGGTACCGGTAACTGTGTTAAATCATTATCAATGCGGGTGCCTTCAGCAGCGGGTTCAATAAACGATTTTACAAACAGCGGAATATTTTTATTCTGTAGTGGTTTTATCGTTTTTGGGTGTATTACAGTAGCACCATAATAGGCCAACTCAATTGCATCCTGGTAACTCAGGTGGTCTATTTTCACTGTGTTATCGAACCACTTAGGATCAGCATTAAGCACACCCGGCACATCTTTCCATATTGTTACCGATTCAGCATCGGTACAATACGCAAGTATAGCAGCAGTATAATCTGAGCCTTCGCGGCCAAGTGTAGTGGTTTTCTTTTTCGCAGTACTTCCAATAAAGCCCTGTGTAATTGCAATCTTCTTTTTCCAGCTTGCGGGAATTATACTTTGCAGCGTATTTCTCGTTTTATCAAAATCAACTTTACCTTCTCTGAAATTATTGTCAGTACAAATTACTTCGCGGGCATCTATACATTCATTCTCAATTTTTTGCGATGCCATGTAAGCGCTTACTATATGCGAAGACATTACCTCACCCATCGATACTATCTGGTCATATCGCTCATCATGATTCGTTGAAGGGTATTCTGAAACTATTTTTTGCAGATGGGTAAAATCTTTTTCCAACACAGAAAATATAGAATCCTTTTTATCAGGGAAAAGCTCTGTTGCAATTTTATGGTGGTATTGTTTTACCTCTTCTAAAACTTCTTTCTGTTCTGCTTTATTTTTCGGGCGAACCAGTTTTTCTAAAGCATTGGTAATTTTTCCCATGGCCGAAACCACCACAATAATTTCATCTTTCGGATATGATCCTAAAATAGAAATAACGTTTTTTACACCTGCTGCATCTTTTACCGATGCGCCGCCAAACTTAAAGACCTTCATACGTTTATCTCTTTCAATTGCTTTTCATACAATGAACCATTTAGCCATTCGTCACTAAACACGGTATTATACTTTTTATAAAAATTAATTGCCGGCTCATTCCAGTCGAGTATCTGCCAATCCATTTTACGTACGCCCATTTCTTTACATGCCCCAACTACGGCATCAAACAATTTTGAACCCAGTCCGTATCGACGATATTCCTGGCTCACAATCAAGTCTTCCAGAAATATACACCTGCCTTTCCAAGTCGAATATTTTACATAATACAATGCCATACCCATTATTTTACCCTCACCTTCAGCCACAAAAGCTTTGTAAATTGGCTCAGGACCAAAGCCATCGCGTTCCATCTCCGCTAAGGTTACTTTCACCTCATCCGGTGCCTTTTCATACAGGGCCAGTTCTTTAACCAACCGGAGCATGTCGGGCACATCTTTCTTTTCTGCTTTGCGTATATTGATTTCCATAGATAACAAAGTATTTAAAAGTTTCAAAAATACATATAAAGATAGAACACAGATGACACTGATGCTGCAGATTAGCACGGATTAAATAAATACATATTCATCAAATCAATATTCTATTTGTTTTTTTAATCAAAAAAGTAGCAAATGCTTATATTTGCCCATATTACTTATGAATTTAAAACTTAAAATTCATAATTTAAACTTGAATTAACATGGCACAGGTAAAAACATTAGGTGAATTTATAGTTGAAAAGCAAGCTGACTTTCAATATTCAAAAGGTGAGCTTTCGCGCTTATTAAGCGATATTGGCATTGCTGCTAAAATAGTACACCGCGAAGTAAACAAGGCCGGTATTGCTGATATTCTGGGTGAAACCGGAGACGTTAACATACAAGGCGAGAATGTAAAGAAGCTTGATGTATATGCCAACAACCAATTTATTGCCGCACTAAGTGTAGGTGGCGAATGTTGTGCCATTGCATCGGAAGAAAACGAAGAAATTATAATAGTAGATAACAGCGTATCCGCTGCTGCAAAATATGTAGTTGCCCTCGATCCGCTTGATGGTTCATCGAACATTGATGTAAACGTTTCAATTGGGACTATCTTCTCGATATACCGCCGCACTTCGTTAAGTGGACCGGGCACACTAGAGGATTTTTTACAACCCGGCACCGAGCAGGTTGCTGCAGGTTATATTTTATACGGTTCATCAACCATGATGGTATATACCACCGGTAAAGGCGTAAATGGTTTTACACTCGATCCTTCTATAGGCGAGTTTTGCCTTTCGCACCCGAATATGCAGACACCTAAAAAAGGTAAAATATATTCTATAAACGAAGGAAACTATGTACACTTCCCTGAAGGCGTAAAGAAGTTTATTAAGTATTGCCAGGAAGAGGACGCTGCTACTGAGCGCCCATATTCATCACGCTATATTGGTTCAGCAGTAGCCGATTTTCACCGTAACCTTATCAAGGGCGGAGTGTTCCTCTATCCTACTACATCGGCTTCGCCTAAAGGCAAGCTAAGGCTTATTTACGAGTGTAACCCTATGGCCTTTATTATTGAACAGGCAGGTGGCAAGGCAAGTACAGGCAGCAAACGTATACTCGAAGTTGTTCCTACTTCACTGCATCAGCGCTCACCATTGTTTATTGGTTCTAAAGATATGGTTGAAAAGGTAGAGGACCTTATTGCAAAGCATTCGATACCTGCTGCTAAGGCTGCTAAATAGCTTATGCTTCGGTATTTCCAGAGGCTAATTTTTCTTATTCGGTTACCGAAAGGAGAATTTAAGCTTGGAGAATTAATATTGTTATTAGTGGTCCAACGGTGCGTCGCACTTCGGGATTCTTATAGCTTGAATAAAATTTTAGCCTGGAGATTTAAGATAATTTACCTAAGTAAAATACGGGAATCTTTAGTATCCAAAAACTACGTCACCACAACGCTTGTAAAGGCTGTTCATCATTACAGCATAACAGATATAGGCATTGATTATCTTAATAAGAACTATGATACTTTAATTAAGACATTACTGGCGAAATACCCTGAGCAGAAAGAGTTTATTGACGCCGTAGTTTCAAACAGAAGTCAGCTTTAGGATTAATAATCTTTATTTAAATAGCCAGCTTAGCTTTAGTCTTTACAAGTGCAGGCATTACCAAAGGTGCAAGTAGTACCAGGTGGCTATACACCCACGATTGTTGCAAAGTTTCAGCATTTACTATTCCGATTTTTGCATTAAAAATATCGAAGAAGTAAAGCAGTACGCTTACTAATAAAGCCCATTTAAAGGCTCCGAATAATCCACCAAGTATTTTGTTAGGCAAGCCCAGAAATAATTTCTCTGCCAATTTTTGTATGCCCTTCGCTAGGAAGTTTACCAAAATCAGAATTCCTATAAACAAAAGTATATCAGCTACTATAGAAAGATAAAAGAAAGAATTATCGCTGTGCAGTTTGGTGCCTAAAAAAGAAGCTACCACATCGGAGAATTTAGCGCAGACAAATATACCCAGTATAATAGCCAGTATAGAAGCCAGTTCTACTATAAAGCCTTTTTTAAAGCCTTTGTAAAATCCCCAGATAAGTGGGATAATTAAAATAATGTTGAGTTTCATCGGGCGCAAAAATATCGTTTTAATTTCTATAAACTTCAAAACAGTACAAGAGCTTTAGTATTCTACTTTTATTTGGGCGTTCCCCTCCTGCGTCGGGTCGGGCTATCCGCTATTACTCCTCGCTGCGCTGCGGGGTAACCGCTTCTATCCCTAACGCAAACTACCTATACCGGGGTAACCTAGTTAATTCGTATTTTTACACTATGATAGAAATAGATTTAGAATTAAAAGAGCAGTGGGATAGCCTTATGAAAAGGCTCGAAGTGCAATTTGGCGAGGGAATTGAGATAGAAGGCCTATTGATGCTGATAGGCGTTCAGGAGCTTGGCTTGGGGTATCAAAAGTTTTCGAAAGATGAAAAATTGGATGTGCTGCATGTGGCACTTTGCACTTTGTTAGAGCCAATGGGTTATTATACTTTTACCGGATATGATGAGGACCAGTGGCCACAGTGGGAACCCGTTACATCGATACCTGCATTAAAACCAGGTGAGCAAAAACTGATGGTAAAAAAAGCTATTATAAAATATTTTAAGGAAATGGAGTAAGGCCCCACCTGCCCTCCCCTAGAGGGGAGGAACAAACGAATGAAATATGAAAAACCCTAGCATTGAAGAACTTTACAAAATTTACCTGCAACACCCTGTTGTAGGTACCGATACACGCAATATAAAAGCGGGTAGTATGTTTTTTGCACTGAAGGGCGGCAACTTTAACGCTAACCAATTTGCAAAAGAAGCATTAAGCAAAGGCGCTGCCTACGCAGTAATTGATGAAGAAGAGTATTATACAACAGGTTGCATTTTAGTCAACGATGTGTTGCTCACGCTTCAGCAATTAGCTAACCATCATCGCAGGCAATTTAAAATACCGGTTATAGGTATTACAGGTACCAATGGCAAAACCACTACCAAAGAATTAGCTGCTGCAGTACTGAATAAAAAATTTAAAACACTCTTTACCCAAGGCAACCTGAACAACCACATTGGTGTTCCGCTAACCTTATTGGCTTTAAAGAAGGAACATGAGATTGCTATTATAGAAATGGGCGCCAACCACCAGGGCGAAATTGCTCAGCTCTGCATTATTGCTGAACCCGATTTCGGAATTATTACCAATATTGGTAAGGCACACCTCGAAGGCTTTGGCGGACCGGAAGGCGTAATAAAAGCCAAGAGCGAACTGTACCATTATATACAAGCTAAAAAAGGAAAGCTGTTTGTTAATGCCGACGATGAACTGCTGATGCGATTGTCAAATGGAATTGATAGAACTACTTATGGCACCCACCCCGATGCCGATTGCGAAGGCATTACCGACAAAGAAAGTTTTTTAGCTAAAGCTGCTTTTTTAGTTGATGGCATTGAAGTAGAGATACAAAGCAAGCTAGCGGGCCGTTATAACTTTTACAATATGTTGGCAGCAACTTGTATAGGCTTTGAATTTGGCTTAACATTATCACAAGTAAAAGAAGCCATTGAGGAATATGTACCATCGAACAACCGTTCGCAGATAGTTAAAAAAGAAAACAACACCATTTGGGTAGATGCCTATAATGCTAACCCAAGTAGCATGAAGACCGCTATTGAAGGTTTTGCTGAAATGGAAGGAACAGGCAAGGTGCTTATATTGGGCGATATGTTTGAACTGGGAGAAGACAGCCGCAAAGAACACCAGGCACTGGCCGATATGATTGCAGGCAAAAAAGCCTGGGAGGGTGTTTATTTGGTTGGCGCTGAATTCAGCCAGACGAAATCACCTTTAGAGGTATTTGATACCATGCAGACCTTCTTAGAATGGCTTAACGCACACCCAATAAAAAACAAGACCATCTTACTTAAAGGCTCCCGTGGCATGGCGATGGAAAGGGTGCTGGAGAAACTATAAACAAAACCTGTTAATGCTTGCTTAAATCATCCATTATAGTTTTTATCTGATTATTATAGCTTACCAATGAGTCTTTATAAATTCCGGTATTCTCGTTAACAGCTTTGTAAAGTAACTCGAAAGATTTTAAACGTAGTTCGCAATACATCCTAATCTTATTATTCCGCTTATGCATTTCATCCGGAATATTGAATTTATTAATACTATCAAGCAGTATGATATTCTTATTCCAATAATAAATTCCTCTGTCCTTAATATAAAATAGAAAGGTATCCTTTGGGGCGCCTCCCGGCAATTTATATACCTCCAATGCCTTTGATTCCATGAAAGCAAAATCTTTCATTTTCTCATCATAGGTTCCTATATCATTAGGCAATGTTTTGTAAATAAAAGAGGAGAACCCAAGAATTGCAATTGACAATACTGCAATTGTAGATAGCTTAAGTTTGGTTTCATTTGGGTTCTTTAAACTTGGTATGAAAGCATAACCAATGACTAGCCCACCCACCAAGCCGCCAACGTGAGCAGCATTATCGATTCCTCCTTTAAGTCCATTCATTAAGTTATATGCGACAAAAATCAAAATACTTGTCAATAATGCTTTTCTTTGAGACTTCTCTATAATATTAGTACTAAGTAGTGCCAAAAAAACACCGTACATTCCAAAAATTGCACCCGATGCACCTGCACTTATTATTAAATCGTGCCACCACAAGCTAGCCATACTCGATGTTACTGCTGTTAAAAGATATGCAGATATAAATCTGATACGACCTAAGTATGGCTCAAGTAACATTCCAATATATAATAACGCATACATATTAAATACAAGATGCATAATACCAATATGTAAAAAACAACATGTAATTAATCGCCACCATTCACCAGCTAAGGTTACCGGTTTAAAATTTGCACCCCATAATATTAAACTGTCATTACTCGGAAGAAAAGCGTTAACACCAGAAATAACCATTAACAGGAAAACAGCAATATTCAGGTTTAGTAGTATTGGAGTAACAAAGTATCCCTGCGTAGGTTTAAAAATAGAAAAGAAGCCGGTAAATTTTTCTTTAGATGAAAGTGGTGATTTTGTTAGTGTATCATCTTCTTTAACAGCAAATTTTGGTTTTAACTCTTCATATTTCTGAATAAGTTCTTCGGCGTTTATTGAAGTTTTTGTTTCATTAATTATTGAAATTAATGCTTCAATATTTTTCTTGTTCTTGCCCCAATCAGTTACCTGGTTACCTGTACATTCACTTTTAATTTTAGCAACATTATTTTCAATAACAACCGTAATTTTCTCGCTCCATGAACTCATTGAGAAATTAGTATAGGCGATAAAACCATTCTCACTGGTATAACTTAAATTCCATTCAAGCTTTTGAGAAGCTTCAATTGCAATAACTAAAAACTGTTCTTGTGAAAGGTTATCTAAAGCTATTTCTTCGCTATGTTTTGCCGAAAATCCAAATGCCATACTATTATATTGTAAATTAAGTGGTTTACTGGAATTTTTGAAGTCTTAACAAATGTAAATAAAAAGCGAATTAAATGAGAATTAACCTCACTTATCCCCCACTCTTTACCCCCTAATACTGCTCATTAACACCCATTTAACCACACAAATACCTGTAATTGGGGATTTAGTCGTATCTTTGCACGCTTAAATTAATAGTTTTTATATAAAAGTACTATGACATCTATCAGGAACATCGCCATTATTGCCCACGTCGATCACGGTAAAACTACATTGGTTGACAAAATTTTAAAACAGTGCCAGCTCTTTAAAGAACACGAAGAGGTAGGCGAACTTATTATGGACAGTAATGACCTGGAACGCGAACGTGGTATTACCATCTTCTCTAAAAACGTTTCAGTAAACTATAAAGGCACCAAAATAAATATTATCGATACTCCCGGCCACGCTGACTTTGGTGGTGAAGTAGAACGTGTATTGAACATGGCCGATGGCGTATTGCTGTTGGTTGATGCTTTTGAAGGCCCAATGCCTCAAACCCGTTTTGTACTGCAAAAAGCTTTGCAAATGGGCCTTACCGCTATTGTGGTGGTAAACAAGGTTGACAAGCCAAACTGTACCCCTGAAGAAACCCAGGAAGGTGTATTTGACCTGTTCTGCAAATTAGATGCTACCGAGAAGCAATTAGGCTTCCCTACCATATATGGTTCATCGAAACACGGATGGATGTCGACCGACTGGTTGAAACCTACTACCGACATTAGCCCATTGTTAGATACCATTGTTTCTTATTTCCCTGAGGCTCCTGAAAATCCGGGTACACCTCAAATGCAAATTACATCTATCGACTATTCTACCTATACCGGTAAAATAGCTGTAGGCCGTATGTTGCGTGGCAATTTAAAAGTGAACATGCCTATATCGCTTGTTCGCAGAGATGGCAAAATTGACAAGAGCCGTATTAAAGAATTATACACTTTCGAAGGCCTTGGCCGTAAAAAAGTAACCGATGTACAAACCGGCGATATATGCGCTGTATTTGGTTTAGACAAGTTTGAAATTGGCGATACCATTGCCGATTTTGAAAACCCAGAAGGGCTTAAGCCTATTAATATTGATGAACCAACAATGAATATGTTGTTCACCATTAACAACTCGCCTTTCTTTGGTAAAGAAGGTAAGTATGTTACATCGCGCCACGTACGCGAAAGGTTGATATTGGAAACTGAAAAGAACCTTGCACTGCGTGTAGAAGAAACCGGTTCACCAGATGCCTTATTGGTATATGGCCGCGGTATCCTTCACTTGTCTATCCTTATTGAAACCATGCGCCGCGAAGGCTATGAGTTACAAGTGGGCCAGCCTAAGGTTATTATAAAAGAAATTGATGGCGTTAAATATGAGCCTTATGAAGTATTAACTATTGATACCCCAATCGATTCATCGAGCAAGGCTATTGATATTGTTACGCAACACAAAGGTGACCTGGTTATGATAGAGCCACGTGGCGATTACCAACACCTGGAATTCAACATTCCATCGCGCGGTTTAATTGGCTTGCGTAACCAAATGCTTACCGCAACTGCAGGCGAGGCTATTATAGCTCACCGTTTTGCTGAATACCAACCATACAAAGGCAACATACCGGGCCGCAATTCGGGTGTGCTTGTTAGCATGGAAAAAGGTGTGGGTACAGCTTATTCAATTGATAAATTACAAGACAGGGGTAAATTCTTTGTTGCACCGGGAGAAGAAATTTATGGTGGACAAATCATTGGCGAACATATTCGCCCTGATGACCTGGTTATAAATATTGGCAAAGCAAAACAGCTTACCAACATGCGTGCAAGCGGTAGCGATACTGCCGTGGCACTGGCTCCTAAAATTGTTTTCTCGCTTGAAGAAGCGCTTGAATACATACAGGAAGACGAGTATGTTGAAGTAACACCAAAGAGCATACGTATGCGTAAGATAGTGCTTGATGAGAACGAGCGCAAACGCAAAGAGAAATCTTCGGTAGCTGTAGGCTAACGCGAAATACATCGCCACAGATTCGCAGATTAATCTGCGAATCTGTGGCTATTTTTTAATAACCACTAATCATTATAATAATTTTCTTGTTTCATCGTTGCGGTAACCCGTTTGCGGTTTTAACGTATTACTATCTTTGTAATAACACTTGTAACATGAATATAAAGAGCTTGCAATTAAAACCGTTCCGCAGTATTATAGTTGCAGTAATGTTACTTTGTGGCTTCTCTGCATTTTCACAAAAGGATTCTACTGCAGGGCAATTTTCATTAGGCATGCGCAGCACCATAAGCAGCTTTACAGATGCAGGCAGCGTAGGCATTGGTGCCGGTGGGCAATTCTGGATACGCGTAACCAAACATATGAATACTGAATGGTACGCAGATTACATTACCACCAATATTCAAAATTTAGGCTACAGGAATGATGGCCATATAGGTTGGTCGGTTATTTTTTATACAGATAAGGACCCCTTGATGGTGCATAAAATAACCCCATTCTTTTTAGCAGGTCAGTGTTTCGATTATACCAAAGTTTATTCTGATTACCTGAACACAGACGCTGAACGATGGAGTGCAGCTGCGGCCCAGGGTGGCTTAGGCATTACTTACAAAATAACAAAACAGTTCGATTTTTCAGCCATAGTACAATACATGATGCACCTTGGCACACATATTGATTCAGAAATTCTTACCGATGATAACGGAATAAAATATCTAAGTATTACCCATGATCCCGGCGCATCTCTTGATGGACATCTTTTGATAAACTTTAGTGTTAATTACATGTTAGGCAGATTATAATGAAAAGAATATTTTTCACCATAACATTTATTGTAACAGGGTTGATCTCTTTTGCTCAATCTGATACTTCAAAAAACAAGGAGAATTATCCTAGTTCATGGGGAACGCAGTATGTGCATAAAGGTATTCTTGCCGGTGTTGGCACTGTGGGAGTAGGGCAAATGCCCGCCCTTAATATCTCTAATGCTTATGTTACAGGCAACCTTGAATATTATTTGCAAAGAAGTATTTCCATACGTGGTGATGGTTATTTTTTTGTAAACTCACTTACCGGGAGTAGTCCCTTAGTGCAAAATAGCGGAATTTATTTCGGTGCATTTTATCATTTTCCTACCCGTTCAGGTTTCGATCCGCTTATTGGTTTCCAACCGGGATGGAGCATTACCAAAATGGTTGCAGCTGATTATTTCGGCAACGCTCGGGTATATTATGATGCGGCAACCCTATGCCCGCTTGCTTCTATTGTAGCAGGATTTAACTTCTTTGGCGATAAGTGGTTTCATATTCAATGTAATGTGCGCTACACCTTTGCACAATATGTTGCCCCAAGCAGTCAGAATGGTGTGCTGGCCGATCAGTATAATATCAGTGAACTCAGCTTCAACTTTGGCCTGGGTTTTAATATTGATTTATTGAGGTCACCTAGTGATGGCGGCTATGACAGTGGTTTCAATATTAACCACGCTAAATTTTAGAGCAAAGTATTTCTTAGAAAGTCATTGCCACACTAATTGTTGGCAGAATTGGCAACTGGTTAACACGCTGCCCGGTAATACGATCGAAGTAGAAAATGTTTTGCCTGTCGAGCAGGTTTATTACACTTGCATTAATATGCAATCCCACTTCTTGCGATAACTGGAAAGACTTATCAATACTGGCATCTAACCTAGCATAATCAGGTAAACGTCCGCCATCGAACTGGCCATAGAGTGTTCCCAAATTGGCATTTGTGTTTGTATAATTGGTACCTATGTTGGCAAAAGGAACATTAGCATAATAACCTTGTGTAGGAGTGAATGGGAAACCTGAACCATAGTTGAAACGAATATTCGCCATCCAGCTAAGGTCCTTACCAAAGGTGTACGATGCAACTAAGTTTACGTTGTGCCTTCTGTCGAATGGAGGAGGAAACTGATAGGTACCGCTCCAGTATTCAACATAACCTAATGAATAAACTCCGTAAAGTGAAAGCTCTTTGTAATCGTAACGGATAGTTATATCTGCACCGTATGCTTTACCGCTTTGTACCAAAAAGTTTTTCTTTAATGTATCAGGTGCATTCTGGTCGCTTTGATCATATATTTTATTGTAATTCAGTGTGGTAGTTTGTTCAAAATTTTTATAATAACCTTCTATGTTAATGTGTATAGCATTAATAGGATCATACTCAAAGCCGGCGGTTAAATGGTATGCAGTTTCTAATGGGTTAGTTACGTCTTGCGGAGTAGTACTACCTTGCTGGGTAAATTGGCTGGGTATATTTGAGGTAGGCGGTACAGTGCTTATGCCATAAAACAGATCTACCACATCACGTTCGTCCACAATACTAATCAGGTCTTGTGAATATATTCCACCAGCTACTTTAACACGGAATTTATCGTTTATGTTGTACTTAGCATCAAGCCTTGGTTCAGGAGAAAGTTCGTTGTAAGTAGCATAGTACTGCAAACGGAAACCAGGTTCAACAATAAGTTTTTTATTCTTGCTGGTTATTTTCAGTTTCACATAACCGTTCAGTTCATCCGATGTAAGTGAATCACTTATCAGCCTGTCTGCAATGTTATAGAAGTTATAACTTGTTCCTGTACCCGAAATATCAAAGCCATAGTATACATTGGTATTGCCTAAAAAATAGGTGAACTTAAGGCCAAGGTCGAATGTATTGATACTGCTCTGCCTTGGTAGTCCATCTTTTTCAGCATCACTAATGGTGTAATTCGAAAAATCAATATTTCCTTCGAGCAATGAACTTGAACTGCCCGGAACCAAAATAAAGTTTGCACCTACTCCATACTCCTGCCATTTAACAGTATCAATACCCGGGTAGGTTACGTTGTCGCTATAATCAAAACCAAACAGGTTAAGCTTGCTGCCATTAGCTGTATTGAGAGATAATTTTCCGTAATAATCGGCAAAGTTGAAAGGTATGCCTCTGCCTGAATCTACATAAGGATAAAGTGCTTTAGAGGTTTGGCCCAGGTATGAATTTTTTACAGAAAGTATAAATGACGAACTTGCCTTATCCGGATCATCGTTCACATTTTTTACCAAAGGGCCTTCAACCAATGCATGCGCTCCGAAAGGGCTTACATCAATTTTTCCGCTTACTCTTTTTTTGTTTCCATCGCGTGTACGTATATCCATTATCGATGAAAGCCTGTCGCCATAGTCGGCATTAAAACCACCGGCATACACAGTAGCGTCGCTTATTACATCGCCATCGAAAACTGAGAATAACCCAATTGAGTGGAACGGATTGAAAATGGTCATACCATCCAGTATCACTTTGTTCTGAATAGGTTGTCCGCCTTCAATATAAAGCTGCCCGCCCTGATCGCCTGTAGATACAACACCCGGCAATACCTGCAAATACTGTGCAATATCAGGCTGTCCGCCAATGCTTGGTATTTGTTTCATCATTTGCGGTGTAATAACAGTAACCGAAACGCCCGGGTCGCCCTGGCGCGCCTTTTGCGAAGCATTGATGTTAACTGCATTCAGGTTTACACTGGCTTCCTGTATATAAAGTTTTTTAGTAAGTATCTGGTCCTTGGTAAGCGAAATACTTTCGCGTGCAGTATCATAACCCACACTATTAGCTATTAAAACATAATTACCCGGTGCAACATGTGTAATTGAAAAATAACCGTTATCATCGGTAGTGGCACCAATAGTAGTGCCTTGCAGATACACATTGGTGAACAATGCCGGCTCACCGGTCTTTTTTAAATAAACAAAGCCACGTACGGTGGCTGTTTGTGCAATAGAATGTATAGCTGTAAAAGCAAAACAAATTGCCAGTACTAACGATAAAAAAGAAAGCCTGTGTATTTTCATATTATTGAGCCAGGTCAAAAAGGGGAACAAAAGTAACAATTAGCCCTGCAAATGCAAATACTAACGCGACATTCGCATAATTATATCATACTCTTCCTTCTTAATTGGCATAACCGATAACCTGCCTATACGTATAAGCGGAATAGTGGCAAGTTTCTTCTCGGCCTTAATATCTTCAAGGGTTACAGGCTTCTTTAATGTTTCCACAGGGGCTATATCAACAGCTGACCATTCTTTATCTTTCGGGTCAGGATAATTTTCCTTCACCACCTTCGCTATACCAACTATGCATAGCCCTTCGTTGCTATGGTAAAAAAACACCTGGTCATCTTTTTTCATTGCCCTTAAATGCAGGCGGGCAGCATAGTTGCGCACGCCATCCCAAACTGTCTTTTTATCCTTCAATAACTTCTCCCAGGAATATACCGAGGGTTCTGATTTTACCAACCAATAGTTCATTGTGTACTTGTTTTAAGATATTGTAATTGCAGTTTTCACCTGCCCTAATTCGTTATTTAAACTTGCCGTTTCGTAAGCTCCTATTTTATCAAAGTCCAGCAAGGTCATTCCTTTTTCGTCGACATAAAATGCCGAAACAAAACGTGCGCCCCATACCAATTCATCAACCAAATACGAATTACGCGAATGCACGTGTTCACCAAAACCCTCATCGTGCCCTTTTAGTTTTATCATCAACTCCGAATCTAAATTCCTCAGGTCCTCAGGCGTTTTACCATAGAGCGGGCTCTTTTCATCAATAGGATGTACGAGGGTCCATGTTAATGGTAAATAAATAACGGTATTCCTTTCCAAGGGAAGCAAATAATATTTCCTTATAAACTGATTTCCAACCTGCTCCATATAGGTGTACATTACATCGGCATGCACTTCTGTCATCAGGCTGTCGCGCAGGTTAGCTACGCGCAACATCAATGCATTTCCATCTTTATACGGGGCTATTATGGCATTTTCACTATATCCTATTTTTGCTGTAGGCCTCGAAAAGCGCCCATACACCAAACCGGTTGCCACTGCAAAACCAAGCAAACCAGTCATGGCCTCAATACCTGCCACCGCATTTGCTGCATAGCCCGACGGATAAAAATTACCATAGCCAACAGTAGTAAGTGTATGTAAACTGAAAAACATAGCTTCCCAAAACCGGGTTATGGGGGCCATATCGCCAGAAGTTTTTAATCCATCGGGGCCGATATACAAATAAATACCTGCATACATTAAATTAACCGCAGCAAAGGCACCCAGGAGCATAAAGTAGAACTTAAACCATGAAGCACGAATAAGGTACTGGAACAAATGCAGGCGGCCAAAATTGAACTTAGCTGCACGTACATTAAAACTTCCATCTTTATTCATTACACGCCCCGATCGTGCATTAAACTTTTCTCCTATTCCGGGGTCTCTGATCTGTTCGGCCATTTGCTTTTAATTACTACAAATATAAAAGTATGTTCGTAGCTCCTTATGTAAATCGTTTATGTTTGTAGTTATAAATAATAAGCCTGTATGAAGCGCATCTTTCTTATCATCTTAGGTATAGTTTTCTTTAACCTGGTTGGCGCTCAGGGTATTAAATCTGCTGTAGACAGCAATAATGTGTTTGCTTTTAAATTATATGCAAACTTAAAAGGCAACCATAATTTGTTCTATTCACCCTTCAGTATTTCATCGGCCCTGGCTATGACTTATGCAGGAGCTAAAGGTGAAACAGAAAAGCAAATGAGCAAAACACTTCATTTTAATCCAAAACACGATTCGCTTAATTCTCATTTTGAAAAAATAATTACAACTATAACTGCCGATACTGCAAATGGCATTCAGTTAAGTATTGCCAATTCGTTGTGGGCACAAAACAAATTTCATTTTTTAAACACCTACACCGATCTTATAAAACAATTCTACCTGTCGCAAGTAAATAATGTTGATTTTGCTGATGTAAAAACAAGAGATGAAATAAACGGCTGGGTAGAGAAAAAAACAAACAATAAAATAACCGACCTTTTACCTAAAGGAAGCATTAATGGCAATACAAAATTAGTGTTGGTAAATGCACTTTACTTTCATGGGGAATGGGCTGCAAAATTTAAAACCGCTTTTACTACGAAAGATTTTTTTTACAGGAGCAGCAAAGATTCAGTAAGTGCCGATTTTATGCACATGACTGAATACAATAATTATTACGAAGACAGTAAATTCAATGTAGTAGAAATCCCTTACAAGAACAACAAAGCATCCATGCTTGTTTTTTTGCCGGTTAACTCTTCTAAAATGAGAACCATGCAAAAAGATTTCACCTTTAAATACTACACACAGGTAATTAACTCATTAAAAAATGAAAAGGTTTCTTTATCGCTGCCTAAGTTTAAAGTAACCATGAACTTCGATTTGAGCGATACGCTTAAAAAAATGGGAATGCCGCTTGCATTTATTGCCCAAGCTGATTTTTCGGGTATGGATGGAAGCAAAGACCTATTTATAAGCAAAGTATTGCACAAGGCATACATAGCCATTACTGAAGATGGCACTGAAGCTGCAGCGGCTACTGCAGTAATAAAAACTATTGGAATGGCTCCCCCTACCCCCATGAAACACTTTAAAGCCGATCATCCTTTTATGTTTATCATTAAAGATAATGCAACAGGAAGCATATTATTTATGGGGCAAATAAATAACCCTGCCGGTGATAATTGATAAAAACCGCTGTTAAAATGATAAACCTTTTATCTTTGACAGAATTTTACTGAACCCTATTAGTATTTTACCCCATGCAGTGGCTCTATTTAGCAATAGGAATAATTCTTGAAGTACTGGGTACCATCTGCATGAAAAAGGCAGAGGGCTTTACAAAACTTGTTCCTTCTATATTGGTATTTGTACTTTATGGCCTCGCCCTTGCCTGCCTGGTTTTGGTATTAAAAAAAATGGGCGAAATAAGTGTAGTGTATGCCATTTGGGCAAGCGCAGGCACAGCGTTAATTGCAGTTATAGGAATGATTTGGTTTAAAGAACCCGTTACCCCTGTTAAAATAGCCTCCATCTTTTTAATAGTACTGGGTATACTTGGATTAGAACTTTTTTGACAAAACGAAAATGAACATTTTTTTAACGGGTAGTACCGGATTTTTAGGAGGCGAATTGTTGGTTGACCTGGCAAAACGACAAGAGGTAGACAAGATATACTGCCTTGTAAGGGCTCTTTCGGAAGAGCACGCTATATTAAGATTGAAGCACGTTTTTGAATTACACGGAGACATTTTTGATCCTAAAAAGATAATACCTGTTTTGGGTAACTTGGGTGAACATGATTTTGCCAAGAACCTGAGCGCCCAAAAAGTAATTGACGATACACATATTATAGTTCATTCTGCAGCCAATACATCTTTTTCGAAAGTGTATGATAAGGTAGTGGAGCAGGTAAATATTTCGGGCATAAACGAAATTATTAAATGGTCGCTTACCCTTAAAAATCTTCAAACCTTTGTCTATATAGGCACTGCCACCATTTGCGGTAAGGATATTGTAAACAGAAGCGTAAAAGAAGAAGAATCGCCTAACCTGAAGGCACATCATGTTGTGCGATACACCTATACCAAAATGATGGGTGAGATAATGCTCACCAAAAGCCTTCCGAAAGAAAAAATACTTATTGTAAGGCCATCTATCATTATGGGCGATAGCCGCGACTGGATACCACGCTCGTATGTTATTTTGTGGGCCATTGAAACCGTAAACATGTTGCGCCTTATACCTGTAAATGGTAAATCGGCATTAGACGTAATACCTATTGACTTTGCATCGAAGGCCATTACCACATTATTATTTGCCAAGCGCAATCATTCTGTATATCATATTTCATCGGGTGCTGCTTCGGCAACCAGTTCCGAACTTATTACCAATGCCATTGCCAAATCATTCCCCGACCTTCCTCCTTTTAAGTTTGTCGATAAGGAACTGATGAAGGAAGTTAAGTTATGGGCTAAAAAGAAACTACCGGAAGGGAGCAAATTATACGAATATGGCAGCTATTTAGACTACTGGAAAAACAGCTTTACCGATACCAACGAAATGCGCATTTTGCTGGCTGCCCTCGAACCTTACCTTGAATTTGCTGAATTAGGCCAGGTTTTTGATAATACCAAGCTACTGCAGGACACTCAACTATCTGAACCTGAGCCTGCTCACAGCTACCTGGCACGCGCTGCCAAATACCTCAAAAACATCGATGTTTTTGCAGGCGCAATAGATCCATAACAGATTTTATCCCGCAATTTTTACAGTTCATCGTGCTTTTTGGTGTTCACATTTTCGGGTAAATACTATGAAACGTATTATTTTTTTCATACATTTGCCTCTTAGTATATAACCAAACCTCAACAAAATGTCGGGAGTGAATAAAGTAATACTTATCGGTAACTTAGGAAAAGACCCTGAAGTTAGGTACTTAGAAGGCGGAATTGCAGTTGCAAATTTTCCGCTTGCCACCACAGAAGTTCATAAGAACAGAGCTGGCGAAAAAGTGGAATCGACCGAATGGCACAACATTGTGCTGTGGCGCGGTTTGGCTGAAGTGGCTGAAAAATTGCTGAAGAAAGGCATGCAGGTTTATGTAGAAGGCCGTTTGCGTACACGCACCTGGGATGATAAAGATGGTTCTAAGAAACGCGCTACCGAAATTGTAGGTGAAAACCTTACCATTTTGAGCCGTAAAAATACAACAGGCGAAAACGGAGAATCACTTTCCAGTTCAGTAGATGAACACATGGAAGTAAGCCCTCCGGCTGACTTGTCATTTTAATTAAGATATTTGCACAACAATATACCTCCGTATAACGGGGGTTTTGTTCTTTAATACAACGTAAATAAAATTGGACCCCGTACACTTTTCTATTCATTACCAGCTTCTTTCAGTCTTCCCATTTTTTAGCATGAGCTTTGTAGTGCTATGCATCATAGCACTTATTATCCTTTCAGCCCTGGTATCATGTGCTGAAACTGCTTTGTTTTCTATTTCAACTTCCGAAATAGAAACACTAAAAGACTCTTCTGATAAAAAGGAACAGCAGATCGGAGGCTTGCTGCAAAGTCCGAAACATTTGTTGGCGGCGCTTATTGTGGCCAATAATTTTTTCAATATCAGTATTGTAATCCTTTCGGCTTACGTTACCTCGGAAAGTATAAACATATACCTGCATCCCATACTTGCTTTTTTTGTGCAGGCCATTGCCATTACCTTTTTGCTTTTACTGGCATGCGATATTATACCCAAGGTTTATGCTACCGGGCATTACCTTAAAGTATCGAAAAGGTTATTGTTGTTTGTATATGTCATCAGGGCATTTTTCTACCCCTTTGCATCCATGCTCACTTTGTCAACCTTGTTTATGGACAAATATATTTTGCGCAAAAAGCAGGTGTTATCAGCTGCCGATCTATCGGAAGCGCTCGACATAACTTCCTCAGAAATATCGCAGGTGCAGCAAAAAATATTGCGCGACATTATTCAGTTGGCCAATAAAGATGTGAAGGAAATTATGAAACCACGCATTGATATTATTGCACTTGACGAACGACTTAAATTTACTGAACTGCTTGCAAAGGCTGTAGATTGTGGCTTTTCGAGGATACCTATATACCATTCCTCGGTCGATTCAATTTCGGGAGTGCTTTATACCAAGGACCTGCTTGCACATTCTGATAAGGATGATACCTTTAACTGGAAGTACTTGCTGCACCGACCATTTTTTGTACCGGAAAGCAAAAAAATAAACGACCTGCTGGAAGATTTTCAGAAGAAAAAAATACACTTATCAATAGTAGTCGATGAGTTTGGTAGCACATCGGGCCTTGTTAGCTTAGAAGATATTATTGAAGAAATACTGGGAGAAATTAACGACGAGTTTGACGAGGAGAACATCGTTTATTCGAAACTCGATGACCACAATTTTGTATTTGAAGGCAAGATAACCTTGGGTGATTTTTGCCGGAAAACCAATATAGATGACTCTATATTCCAGGAGAAAAAAGGCGGCTCAGATACGCTTGCCGGTTTTATTATAGAGATGTGCGGAAGGATACCGGAGAAATTCGAGAAGATCACATTCTCGCACATTACCTTTACCATTGAAGCAGCTGATAAACGGACCGTACAGCGTGTAAAGGTTACTATTGGCGAAAAGGTGCCTGAACAGGTTAATGCCTGATTTTAGTTTTAATTAGTTACTCGTAAACTATTTATTTTTTAAGGACCTCGTGATTAGTAAGCTATTTTTATTTTCAATGAGGCTTACTAGTTACCCTCTTCATCTTCTTCCCCTATTTGCTTAGGGCGGTTAGGGTCGTTGTGTTCCTGCTGGTATTTGGTTTTCATTGAATCGAGCTGGGCAGGGGTAAATATAAACTTACGCATATCTGCCGGCCTTCCGTTCCTGAAGGTCATAGAATCTTTTGGATTGCCATTATCGTCGTAATAAATCCATTTGCCATCTTTTACATCGTTTTTATAGGTGCCGGATATTTCTAATTTCCCTCCTGCATTATAATAACTTACCAGGCCTTCAAGCTTGCCATTTACATAGTTACCATCCAGTTTAATTTCTCCGTTGTCAAAGTATTGCTGCCACTTTCCGTTTTCCAGGTCGTTGTGCCAGGTTTTCGACTCCAGTACGCCACCATCGGTATAAAAGGTAATTGATTTGCCTTCTTTTTTCCCTAACACATACTGGTCCTTCTCACGTAGTTTTTGAAAATCATCGTATATCTTCCATACACTATCCTTTTTCTGGTCGACATACTTACCACTGCTGGCCATTATACCCGAAGAATAATACTCATGTACATGCGCAACATGCCCATTATCTGAATAAATAGAAAGAATGCGGAGGCTATCGTTATCCTCATAAAAATACTTAAAGACACCAGTAGGCTTATCGTCTTTAAAATGCCCTTTGTAACGGATATTGCCATTCGCATATTTCTGTTCCCACAAACCTTGCTTGTGCCCTAATTTATCGAGCCTGTTAAGGGCCTTACCGGTATCGGCATGTATGTAAACAATCCTGAGGGTATCAAGATAAATGGTAAAAGTAGTATCGTGTGGCTGGTTTTGGGCTAATGCCTGTTTGCCCATAAAAAGGAAAGCAAAAAAGGCAATAAGGCTTATTTTAAAGATGTTTTTCATACTTACGTTACAAAGCTATAAAAAATAAAGGCTATGGGTATAATGCAGAAAAATTGAAAAGATACAATACTTCTACTTTCGTCAACCCTAAACTAATGACGGGTTTAAGATTGCGTTCCGCCCCCTTCCCCCTAAAGGGGGTATAGAACCTATCGTGTAGTTAAAGCCCCTTTAGGGGTTGGGGGTAAAAAGCATTCCTGAACATTATTCACAAAAAATTGTTGATTGGTTTATAAAACATCAAAGAGATTAACCGAAAAAGCACTACCTTTGTACGACAGGCTTTTAATACTAATTTTACTATAACGGTTGATGCTATGAGCAGCTTTCCTACCAAATATATTTTTGTAACCGGTGGTGTTACATCTTCTCTTGGCAAAGGAATCATCTCGGCATCGCTGGCAAAATTATTGCAAGCCAGGGGTTACTCGGTTACCATTCAAAAGTTCGATCCGTATATAAATATTGACCCGGGAACACTAAACCCATACGAACACGGCGAATGCTTTGTTACTGACGATGGCGCTGAGACCGACCTTGACCTTGGGCACTACGAACGTTTTTTAAATATACCTACATCGCAAGCCAACAACGTTACTACCGGAAGGGTTTACCAAAGCGTTATTGACAAAGAAAGAAAAGGCGATTATTTAGGAAAGACAGTACAGGTAATACCACATATTACCGATGAAATAAAGAACCGTTTCCGCATTTTAGCGAAATCGGGTAACTATAATTTTGTTATTACTGAAATTGGCGGAACCGTTGGCGACATTGAATCGCTGCCATACATTGAGGCCGTTCGCCAAATGAAATGGGAGCATGGGAAAGATTGTTTAAACATTCACCTTACCCTACTACCCTACTTGCATACCACAGGCGAATTAAAGACCAAGCCTACACAACACTCGGTTAAATCGTTATTAGAATATGGTGTACAGCCCGATATACTGGTATGCCGCAGCATTTGTCCTATCGACGAAGATATACGCCAGAAGCTTGCTCGTTTTTGTAACGTAGCACAGGAGGCTGTTATTGAAGCTATTGATGCCCGCACCATATATGAGGTGCCGGTACTGATGGAAAATGAAAAGCTGGATGAGGTAGTACTTAAAAAGCTTGGGCTCCCTACAGATACCATACCAGACATGAAGAGCTGGAAAGAATTTTTAGAACACCTGAGCCACCCGAAGAATTTAATTCGTGTTGCACTGGTAGGTAAATATGTTGAGCTTAAAGATTCATATAAATCAATTTCTGAATCGTTTATACATGCAGGTGCATCAAACGATGCCAAGGTTGAAATAGAGTGGATACATTCGGAAGATATTACAGAAGAAACAGTAGCCAAACAATTTGAGGGAATCCGCGGTGTAGTAGTTGCACCGGGCTTTGGCAAACGCGGTATTGAAGGTAAGATAGCAGCTATAAAATATGCCAGGGAAAACAAAATTCCTTTCCTGGGAATATGCTTGGGTATGCAATGTGCGGTAATAGAATTTGGCCGCAATGTATTAGGCTTTAAAGATGCACACAGCACCGAAATGAACCCTGCAACCAGCCACGCAGTAATTGACTTGCAAGAAGCACAAAAGAAAGTTACACGTATGGGTGGCACTATGCGCTTGGGATCATACCCTTGTAGCCTTAAGGAAGGAAGCAAAGTGCAGCAGATATACCACGGAGCAAAAGAAATAAACGAACGCCACCGCCACCGTTATGAATTTAATAACGAATACTTAGGCGACTTTGAAAAGGCAGGCATGAAAGCTGTAGGGGTTCACCCGGAAGCTGGGCTTGTTGAAATAATTGAGCTGAAAGACCATCCTTGGTTTATAGGCGTACAGTTTCACCCTGAATATAAAAGTACCGTGGCCAACCCACACCCTTTGTTTGTAGATTTTGTAAAAGCAGGACTACAATACAAAACCCCTCAAGAGGCGGTTAAGAAGGAGAAGGTTTAGATAAAGGTTGAGGCTGAGATTTAGGTTGAGCCCGGGATTTACTTCGCTATTACAATTTTATCTGCCTTTAGTAAGGCTCCGTTTTCATCGGTTATGCGGTAAAAATATATACCGGATGATTGAGTGCTTAAATCAATAAAATCGTCGCCCTGAGCCTGTCGAAGGGCCTGTGAATACACTTTCTCTCCTAAGATATTGTATACCTCGACTTCCAGCTTTTCGCTATTCCTTTTTAAATTAAGGGTAAATATGCCATTGTTGCTTGGGTTCGGAAATACTTTTACCTTTTCACTATTAACTATTAACTCGGCTACGCCCATTATACTATCGGCATAAGCACTATCGGGACTTACTATAACATCATCGATATAGTAATAGGCACAGCTATATTGTGGATTATCAGGCCCCAAATACCTGATGCTGCTTAGCGAATCATTTTTGAAGTTACCTATCGTTATATATTTTTCTCCACCCACCGCAGTATAATTCCCATTGATTTTCATCCAGTTTTTCTTGTCCGTCAGTTCTTGCTTCTTCGGGTCATTTGCAATTTGTGGAGTTAGAGAATCCAATGCTGAACTACCACTCATAGGTACCTGCAAATTAGAGAGGTATGCACCTATATCATTACACGCATATATAGAACTATCAGCAAGGCTCATATAAAAAGTAACATAGTATATTTCTCCTGCCTTAAGCGAATCCAATAGTTTCACCTCTATATAATCTCTTGTATTAAAATACATATTATGCCCATAAGGAAATGTTGAGTCTGCACGATTGGGGCTACCATTTGCAAATGTCCATAATTCAGTATACGATTGCCCAGTATGCGCATATTGAAACCCAACAGCATTCGATGGCACACCTGCTGAATTTGCCTGAATAGCAGTATCGGCACATTGATGAGTACACCAACTCAAGCCGCCGTCGCCTTCTTGCCCTATCCAATCAGAAACGTAACCATTATATTCCACAAATTGATTAACACAAGTATCGTACTTCTCGAACGAGTAGTTAGGTACAAGATTTTGTGCTTGAAGAAAAGAGCATAAGAATGCAGAAATAATAATGAGTAGCCTTTTCATATCTTAAAGATATGAAACAATAAATAAAGGCTATTTTTATTTTAAAATCTAATAGATATCTGAGTGTTCTGCATAGTATTGATTATCAATTAATTATACGGTAATTGCTAAAAGCCTTAGCATAGTTCTATTGTTATTCATTGTTATTAACAATGGAGGCATTGTCAATAAAGGGGTTCAGAGGGTGGGTATTGTTAATGTCTATTGTTATTTAGCGGCCCCTCCCAACCTCCCCATTAGGGAGGCTTCACTGGGTAAATGTCGTTATTAAGTCCTCCCTTATGGGGAGGATTTAGGAGGGGCTTCACTATTTCATCCTATCTTCATCTTACAAAGCTTATTTAACACCTTCAAATGAGCAAAGAGATCAGCGATATTGAGTTGTTGGAGCAGTTCCGTGTGGAGAGCACGCGCAACCTGGCTTTCAATATGCTGGTTACCAAGTACCAAAAGCGGGTTTACTGGCAGGTACGCCGCATAATCATTGACCATGACGATGCTAACGATGTGGTGCAGAACACCTTTATAAAAGTCTGGAAGAACCTCGATGGCTTTAAAGAGGCATCAAGGCTTTATACCTGGATATACCGCATAGCTACTAACGAATCGCTCACCTTCCTGAAACAAAAAAGGGCCCCGCTGTATGTGGCTTTCGATAAGGTAGAGCGCGGCCTATCGCGCCGGCCCGATGATAATTATTACAAAGGCGATGAGATCGAAAAGAAGCTTGAACAGGCCATGCTCACGCTGCCCGAGAAGCAACGTGTTGTATTCAATTTGAGATATTACGATGAGATGCCCTACGAGGAAATGTCAGAGGTACTGGAGACTTCAGTTGGGGCGCTAAAGGCCTCGTACCACCACGCAGTCAAGAAAATAGAGGATTTTTTGAAGAATAATTAAACTTAGCCATAATTTTGGCGTCAAATAGTTGTAATGAGAGGAGATAACAACATATTAAACGAGGATGATTTAGGGAAAGAGGCGCCTTTACTGGCAAGTATCCCCAAAAGGAACCCATACACGGTACCTGAAGGATACTTTGATGCCCTGCCCTCATCCATCATGGATAAGGCCCGTGAGAGCAATGCGGTGCTTAAAAAGAGTAAACTATTCTGGCTCTTCAGGCCACAGTGGATAGCTGCTTCACTGGCTTTTGTAATAGGCTTTGTTTATTACGTGCGTCAAACCCCTACACCTGCTACGCTCGAAGTGCTTACCGCACAAGTAGCTGATTCTGCTATGTATCAACACCTGCAAAACAATATTGATTATGTAGATGTAAATTCGCTTGAAGAAGAATTGCAAAATGATAACACTGCTGCTACAGTACCTATGCGCACTGATTCGGCCAGCGGCCAGCAAGACATTGTTAACTACCTGATGAACCATAACGTAGATGCTACTGACATCGAAAATGCACTTTAAGATTATGAGAACACTAAAGAAAATCAGCAAATCTTTTTTCGCCCTGCTCGGGTTGATTGCGTTGTTTGTACCGGCTTTGCAGGCACAAAACAGAAAAGATAATATTGAGAATATGCATACCGCTTACTTAACGGAGAAAATAAATTTGACCCCTGAGCAGTCTCAGAAGTTCTGGCCTGTGTATAACCAATTCAAGCTCGACCAAGAAGAACTGCAAAAGCAACGCAAGCAAAACGCACAGACAGTAAAGACTGCAGGCGGTATTGATAACATGAGCGATGCCGATGTGCAGAAGCTTATAACCAACGAAATTGATGTTAAGACCCGCGAGCTCGACTTGCATAAAAAATATGTAGTTAAGTTCCAGGAAGTGATATCTCTCAAACAAGTGGCCAAACTGTTCATCGCTGAAGAACAATTCAAGCTCTACCTATTAGAGCAGTTGAAGAAGAGAAGGCAAGGCGGTGGCAGGGAGTCTGAGTTTGTGCCGCAGTAAATAAAAGAATACTGAATATCGAACACCGAATATCCAATATCGAAATAATAAAATACGAGTTTTATACTGAGCTCTAGCAGTTCTATTTGGTTCGAAATTCAGTATTGGGTGTTCAGTATTCGATATTCTGTTTTACTTGCTTTTCGTCCTTTCCTTCCACAATTGGTTGAAGGACTTTGGAGCAACAGTAGGCAGTTCGCGGCGGGTACCCCAGGCTTCTTTAAAGAAACGGCGTATCATAAAGTTTTTAAATGATGCTCCTCCCCTCTCCATTCTGCTGCGCTTTAGCATGGCCTTGCGCCAGAATTTCCAGATTACGTTTTCGCTGCGGGTAGTATATCCTTCTTCAACGGAATCTTTGCGGTTAAGCAATAACAGATTATGTATATCAATGTTCACAGGGCAAACCTCAGTACACCTTCCGCAGAGCGAAGAAGCATAACTAAGGTGTTTAAATTCTTTCATGCCACTCATGCTTGGTGTAATAACCGAGCCAATTGGGCCGCTATATGTTGTGCCATAAGCATGGCCACCAATGTTACGATATATAGGGCAAGCATTCAAACAAGCGCCACAACGTATGCAGTTAAGCGCCCTGCGTTGTTCTTTACGGGCTAGCAGGTCTGTACGGCCATTATCGAGTAATACCACATACATTTCCTCAGGGCCATCTACCTCGCCTGGTTGGCGCGGACCTGTAAGTATATTATTATAAACGGTAACACGCTGGCCTGTACCATGCGTAGCAAGCAATGGCAAAAACAAATCTAAATCAGCTAATGACGGTAATATTTTCTCAATACCTACAATGGCAATATGTACTCTTGGAAAAGCAATAGACATATAGGCATTCCCTTCATTCTCGCTTACCTCTACCCCACCAATATCCGCAATCAGGAAGTTACCGCCCGTAATACCCGCATCAGCCTTAGGATATTTCTCCCTGAGCATTTGGCGCACATAAGCGGTTATCTGTTCCGGGGTCCAATCAATAGGCGTACCTTTTTTCTCATTAAATAACTTAGCCACATCCTCTTTCGATTTGTGCATAGCAGGCGTTACAATGTGGTATGGAGCCTCTCCATCCATTTGCTGTATCACCTCACCCAAATCGGTCTCAAGGCTCTCTATATTGTGCTTCTCGCATATGTGGTTCACATCTACCTCTTCGGTAACCATCGACTTGGATTTAACCAACATCTTAGCATTGATCCGCTTCAAAATGTCAATGATCTCCTTCATGGCAACCTCTGCATCGGGCGCCCAAATAACCTTGCCTCCGTTCCTTTTAAAGTTAGTTTCAAACTCTATCAGGTACTTCTCCATGTTCTCGGTAACCTTACTCTTAATAGCAGAAGCCTTGTTGCGGGCTAACTGTAAATTAGAGTACTGCTGCTTGCCAACAACTACCTTTTTATCGTACTGGCCTATATTAAAAAGCAGCTTCCTTTTATGCTCAGGGTCAAAGGTCCGGGCTTCAGCATTTTTAAGAAAAACTTCGAGATTACTTGACATAACGCTTTATTGTATTAGCATTCTATTTTATTGATCCTGTCGGTATGCCTGCCACCTTCAAATGGGGTATTCATAAAGGCATCTACACACTTCTGTGCTTCTTTCTCATCCATAAAGCGGGCAGGTAGTGCCATTACATTAGCATTGTTATGTTGGCGTGCCAGCACCGCTATTTCTTCCATCCAGCAAAGTGCAGAACGTACACCATGGTGGCGATTGGCAGCCATGTTAACTCCATTGCCACTGCCGCAAATAACAATTCCCAGGTCAACTTGTTTGCTTTCTACCGCTATTGCAACCGGATGTGAAAAATCGGGGTAATCGACACGTTCGGCTGAATTTGCGCCAAAATCTTTTACTTCTACTCCTTTCACTTGCAGATACTTCTTAACTTTTTCCTTAAGCTCATACCCCGCATGGTCAGCGCCAATAGCTATTTTCATTACCTTGCTGTTTTTATTAAGTTGCAAAGTTACTACGCAATTGCTTACATACTAAAAAAAAGATACAGTGGCAAAATCTTTTATGAACGGCAATTGTTAATAAGCAGGTTTAGCATGTTAACATCTCTTTATTAAATAACTTTGCATTGTATTACTAGTAGTGCCGTAAATTTATTTTAGACATACAAACAAAATAAGAGAGTTTTTAATCAGTTATAGTTAACATGCTTATACACGAAGATTTTAAAATAACATATCAACAATTGGCATTTGTGAATAACAACTAACACAGTGTTCATTACTTAAAATAGGTTTGAAAATCAGTATGTTCTGTTCTTATAAAGTCTTATTACTTGTTAATGGAGTGATAGTTTTGAATAAGCAAGTATTATTCAATTATTTTACAAACCATGCTAACACCCTTATAACAATAACATAAGATTTAAAATTTAAAAGATATATATATTATATGAATATGTATTTAGGTAATGTAGAAATAAAAAACGAAAAGTTCGATATAAGTTTAGATATCTTTGAGGAGATAAAAAAACTTAAAAAAGAGAAAAATGCTATTATCCTTGCCCATTACTACCAGGATGCCGATATACAGGATGTTGCCGATTTTATTGGTGATAGCCTTGCCCTTGCTCAGGAGGCTGCCAGAACAAAAGCCGATATAATTGTTTTTGCAGGTGTGCATTTTATGGCTGAAACAGCTAAGGTTTTAAACCCTACAAAAAAAGTTATAATGCCCGATTTGCGCGCCGGTTGTTCACTTGCTGATTCTTGCCCGGCCGATAAATTTGAAGCATTTATTAAACAACATCCCAATCACGTAGTCATATCATATATCAATTGTTCTGCAGAAGTGAAAGCCCTTACTGATATAATTTGTACTTCGAGTAATGCTGAAAAAATAATTAACAGTGTTCCTAAAGACCAGGGAATAATATTTTCGCCCGATAAAAACCTGGGAGCTTATTTAGTAAAGAAAACAGGCCGTAATATGGTTTTATGGAATGGTTCGTGTATGGTACATGAAATATTTTCATTAGAAAAAATAAGCCGTTTAAAAGAACTAAACCCTAAGGCTAAATTAATTGCACACCCTGAATGCGAAGAACCTGTGTTGCGCATTGCAGATATGATAGGATCAACATCTGCCATGCTTAAATTTACACAGGAAGATAAAGGCAATGAATATATAGTAGCCACTGAAACAGGTATTATTCATCAAATGATGAAAGCTTCGCCGCATAAAACATTTATTCCGGCCCCACCAACCAATTCATGCGCTTGTAACGATTGCCCTCATATGAAGCTAAATACCATAGAAAAGCTTTATAATTGTATGAAATACGAGAAACCTGAAGTTATTATGAAACCTGAATTAATGAAAGCTGCAGAGAAATCTATTCGCAGAATGCTTGAATTATCAGCTAACTAAAAATGAAAACGCAACTTAAAATATCATATTTTTTAGCCCTGTTTATAACAGTTATAGGGTTTATAAATCCTGTTAAGTTGCTTGCCCAAAAAACATCTGAGGGTTATAATAAATTGTATTATGCCAATGGAAAACTTTCAAGCGAAGGCACCATACACAATGGGAAGCCGGATGGATATTGGAAAACATATTACGAGACCGGTAAAATAAAATCGGAGGGTAACAGAAAAGATTACGTACTCGATAGTATTTGGAAATTCTACTCGGCAAAGGGAATCATGTATGTATCGTTTACCTATAAAAATGGTAAAAAGAATGGGTATAAATGCAGCTACGGTATTGATTCAAAAGATAGTACAAAGGGTATTTTAACAGCAAAAGAAAACTATATAAATGATACGTTACAGGGCTTTTCGTATCTATACAGTGGCGGTAAATTGCATAACATAATAAATTACAAGGATGGCCTTGCCGAGGGTAAATCGCTTGAATTTTCGCCCGATTCCTTAATTACTACCATTACCATTTACAAAGGTGGTTTTGTGAAAAAGGTTTATAAAATAAACAGGTACAATATTCAAAATCATAAAGAAGGTTTATGGCAAACATTTTTTGCGAATGGAAATGTTCAGTGGGAAGGTACTTATGCAGATGGCAAGAAAGATGGCTACTTTAAAACATATACAGATGCAGGTAGTATGATTACTATTGAAAAATATATTAACGATGTATTACAGACGGATGCGCCTGAGTTGGCAAAGCTTGATGTAAAGACAACCTACTTCCCTGATGGAAGAGTTCAATCGGAAGGCCCGTATAAAAATAACCTGGCCGTAGGCGTACACATGCAGTTTAACGAAGCCGGTGCAGTTGAAAAGGCGGATATATATGACAGTGGCCGTGTAATGGCCGAAGGTGTATTAGATACTAGTGGTGTTCAGGAAGGGGAATGGAAAGAGTTTCATGAAAACGGTAAACTAAAGTCGATTGGAAAATACCTGCATGGTGTAAAAGTTGGCGATTGGAAATACTATTATTCAAATTCGAAGTTGTTTGAAACCGGCAAGTATGATCAGCGTGGAAGGCAGCAGGGAAAATGGATGTGGTATTACGATGATGCCAAGGTACGACGTGAAAGTAATTTTGTGAATGGCCTGGAAGATGGGGATTTTATTGAGTACACCGATTCAGGAAGTGTAATTACCAATGGCGAATATGTGGAAGGCCTGAAAGAAGGAAAATGGTTTTACATACTTGGCAATTACAAAAGCATTGGCAAATATACCGACGACCAGCAAGACAGTATTTGGACGGAATATTACGTAGATAATGGCAAGATAAGATTTCAGGGCGGGTATAACCAAGGCCGTGCTGATGGGAAACATGTTTGGTATTCCCCAGATGGTAAAGTTGAGCTATCAGGGCTTTACTCAATGGGTGCCATGGAAGATAAATGGAGATACTTTGATGCAGATGGTAATTTGTTTTTGACGATAACCTATAAGGACGATATAGAAATAAAATATGATGCGGTTAAACTAGAGCAGTAATTATCGAATTTAATACCCGCAGATAGCAAATTGAAAAAGGAAAATATAATACTAGTTTCAGCGACCTTATTTATTTTTCTTGCATTTGGTTTCATTACTCAGGTTTTTGATAATTACATTGGTTTGTGTTTACTGTATCACAATCCGGCCAGGCAATCGAATGACACGTACAGCTATATAAATGCAGCCTCCAATTTTTTGCATCACTTTAGTGCCGATCCTATGCGGCCCCTCGCCTATCCATTACTAATTGGCCTACCCATTATATTTAATGCCGGAATAAATTCTATATACCTGTGGGCAATTTTTGTTAATGTTATAGCATGGGTTTTGACAGTTTGGTTTGTGTTTAATACACTTGCTTTATTTACCTCAAAACGAATTGCCTGGATAGCAGCGATCATTTGCATGTTTTGTGTGGGTAATTTAGAATACATCTGTTATTTTTTAACTGAAACCGTTTATGCTTGTATTATTACCGGCAGCATTTACTTTGTTGCTCTTTATATTAATAGGGAAAAGATCAATTCACTGGCATGGGCTTTTGTTTTGTTTTGCATGTCAATACTGATGAAGCCTACTCTATGGCCTGTTTTCCTGCCTGTAACGCTGGTTTTAATATATATAGGCTTAAAAAATAGAATTGGAACACCTAGGAATACCATTGTAAGGTATTTTTCTATTTTGTTGATAGGCATAATGAGTATTTCATTCCAACTTGGAATGATGAAAAAGGATTTTGGTATATACACTTTGTCATTTAATGGAAAAAAAACCCTTTATGAATTTATTGGCTCATTTGCAAGCAGCATCAGGGATAAAGCAAATCTCAGTAAGATAGAAAGAGCAAGGGTGGAAACTATGAACAGTTTTATAGAGAATAAACAATGGCAAAAAATCGATTCTATTAGTGATGCAGACCGCAATGACCAGTTAAAAAACAATACACGCAATTATTTAAAAGCCTTAAGAATTGATATTGAAATCAATACGTTCTCACCTGGTACTTTTGCTATTGCAAATAACAGAAACTGGCCTTTTTTTGATTTAGTAGAAAATGCTTGCATATGGCTTAGTTATTGGCAGAATGTACTATTCACCGAATTTGGTGTTATTGGTATATTTTTAATCATGTTCATAAGAAAAAGACTTGGCAATAAAACCATAATCGTTGCTTTTATTAATTGGGGCATTATCATGTTTATTATTGTCATTTCGGGTATATCATTTTGGCAGCTCAACAGATTTCATGTTGTCCTAACCCCTTTGGTTTTGATAAATGCAGGGTTACTGTTTGCTTCAGCTACAAAGAAACCTATCAATACATGAGCGTATGTTTTAACAGGCAATTATTTATTTCTACTTTTGTAAAACAATTACGGCACAATGAATTTCGACCTTAAACAAATAGCGAGTGCAAGCATGATATTGTTTGCAGTAATTGATATTCTAGGCGCTATACCTGTAGTTATTGATTTAGGTAACCGAATGGGAGAGATTAATGCCCGAAAAGCAACTATTGTTTCGGGCGCCATTATGGTAGTCTTTCTTTTTATTGGAGAATCTATACTTAAACTTATTGGCCTTGATATACCTTCGTTTGCCCTTGCCGGAGCGATTGTTATATTTTTCATTGGTATTGAAATGGTACTTGGTATTAAGTTATCAAAAGAAGAAACAACCTCGGCTGTATCAGTCGTGCCTATTGCATTTCCGCTGATTGCCGGTACAGGCACATTAACAACACTTTTATCAATTCGCGCTGAGTTCTCAATTGAGAATATTATTGCCGGAATTCTTATTAACCTGGTATTTGTTTATGTGGTTTTACGGAATACTAAGTTTCTCGAAAAACTATTGGGCCCTGGTGGTATTATTATATTGCGAAAAGTATTTGGTATTGTTTTGCTTGCCATTGCAATAAAGCTTTTCTTAACTAATTTAGGTAGCGTTTTAAATTTAGCACATGCACCAGGAAGGACACTTTAAGCAACCGGCTTTTATAAGAGATGTTATCATTGGCCTCTCTGACGGCATTACGGTGCCATTTGCGCTCACTGCGGGTATAAGTGGGGCTGTTGCATCAAATAGCATAATTATTACGGCAGGCATAGCCGAAATATGCGCAGGATCCATTGCAATGGGCCTGGGTGGGTTCCTGTCAGCTAAAACTGAGGAGGAGCATTATTATTCGGAACTTGCCAGAGAATATAGAGAGGTTAAGGACTGCTATGAGCATGAAAAACAGGAGGTTAGGGATGTTTTTGCCAATTACGGTTTATCTAAACAAGCGCAGGATATGATAGCCGACGAGCTTGCAAAGGATGAAAAGCAGTGGGTCGATTTTATGATGCGTTACGAACTTGGGCTGGAACAGCCTGATGCTCAGCGTGCCAGGAAGAGCGCTATGAATATAGCCATATCTTATATTGTCGGTGGGTTAATACCATTATTAGGTTATATTACCACCTCTACCCCTGCCAATGGCCTCAGAGATTCTGCTATTTTTACAATACTTTGCCTTATTGTTTTTGGCTATTTAAAGAGCAAGTTTACTGGCCAGAAACCTCTTGCCGGCGCATTAAAAACCACAGCGATTGGTATAGTGGCTGCCGGGGCAGCTTTTGGTATTGCTTATGCCTTCAATCACTTTAAATAATTAATGAGTATGGAAATTACACCTGAGATAGTAAGCAGAATAAAACAATTAGATGAGAAATACCAGGCAATGGGCCAGGATATGGTATCGTACCTTGATGGGCTTATTCATATGGATTATTTGAAGTACTGGGACTATGTACATACCGATACCTTGCTATCACTTCAGAACCCCAGAACTAACTTTCCGGATGAAAAGATCTTCATAATGTATCATCAGATTACGGAGCTATTCTTTAAATTATGCATACATGAATTTGAACAAATTGCTGCCGAAGACAAAATAACTTTGCCATTTTTAGTCAATAAAATAAACAGGATAGTTCGCTATTTTGATGGCCTTGTTACTACCTACGATATTATGGTAGATGGTATGGATAAGGAGCAGTTCTTAAAGTTTAGAATGGCCTTGTTGCCAGCCAGTGGATTTCAATCTGCCCAATACCGGATGATTGAATTACATTCTACCGATATGGCTAACCTGATCAATAAGGATTATGTTTCTAAGAATCCTGGAATAAGGGATGCTTCGGTGACAGACAAATACGAACATATTTATTGGAAAGCCGGAGCTACTGAATTGGCAACCGGAAGGAAGACTTTAACCCTTAAGCAATTTGAAGAGAAGTATAAAGACGAGTTTGTAAGGCTTGCGGAGAGCTGCGTAAAAGGAAACGTATATGCTAAGGTTAGAACCTTACCTGCGGCAGATCAAAAGAATCCTGAGCTCATTAAGTTGCTGAGGGAGCTAGATGCTAACGTGAACGTAAACTGGTGCCTTATGCACTATAAATCGGCTGTAAGGTACTTGCAAGGTGACCCGGATATTATTGCGGCTACTGGTGGTACAAACTGGCAGAAATACCTGCCTCCACGCTTCCAGCGTGTTATATTTTATCCTGAGCTTTGGACTGAAGAGGAGAAGGCGGAGTGGGGTAAAACATGGGTTAAAAAGATAGTGCCTAACGTGGTATAATCTTGATGTGTTCCACGTGAAACATATCCCAGTAGACCCCGTTCACTCATTTATTAATTGGCCATGTTTCACGTGAAACATGGCCTTTGTTTTGTCTTAATATGGGGATAGGGGATACGGTAATTGATTACATAAGAAACCCGACTCGGGTCGATAAGTGACCTAATCTCTGGGTAGTATATTTACCAATTTTGCTAATAAAATAGCAATGTTCCACGTGGAACTAACGGCCAATATGCACCATTAAAACCGAAATATCAGATGGATTTATTCCGCTAATACGCGATGCCTGGCCTAGTGTTTTTGGCCGGAATTTGGTAAGCTTTTCCCTTGCTTCTAATGACAAGGATTTAAGAGAATGGTAGTCTATGCGATCATGTAAAACAAGCTCCTCAAGCCGTAGGAATTTGTCGGCTGTTTCTTGCTCCTTTGCAATATAGCCTTCATACTTCATTTCTATTTCAGCTTCCTCTATGATTTCGTTGTCGAATTGTCCAAGATATTCAGTGATCTTTCCTGAGCTTCTGGCTATATCTTTTATGGTAATATTTGGGCGCGATAGGATAGGGAAGGCCTTCGTTTTTTGATTAATTTCCATTGACTCAAGCTCCTTTAGAATGGGGTTTATTTCATCCGGAATAAGGCTTTCGTTTCTTAAATAATTACTTATTTCCTTACTGCCTTTTATCTTCTCATTTACTCGTTTAAATCTATCTTCTTTAGCCAACCCCATTTCATAACTTAAGGGCGTTAACCTGATATCGGCATTATCCTGGCGTAGCAAAATCCTGTATTCAGCCCTTGAGGTAAACATGCGATAGGGCTCATCTGTCCCCTTGGTAATTAAATCGTCAATTAGTACCCCAATATAGGCCTGAGACCTGGAAAGTACGAAAGGTTTGCCATTATTTACCTTTAAGTGGGCATTTATACCAGCCATAAGTCCCTGACAAGCAGCTTCTTCATAGCCAGTGGTTCCATTGATTTGTCCGGCAAAATACAAATTTGAAATTCGACGCGTTTCCAGCGTATTAGAGAGCTGTTCAGGAGGGAAGTAATCATATTCTATTGCGTACCCCGGTCGGAACATCTTTACCCCCTCTAAACCCTTTATTTTCGATAATGCCTTAAATTGTACATCCTCAGGTAGCGATGTTGAGAATCCGTTGAGGTAAACTTCAACAGTTTCCCATCCTTCAGGCTCAATAAAAAGCTGGTGGTGTTCTTTATCGGCAAACCTATTTATCTTATCTTCAATCGAAGGACAATACCTTGGACCAAGCCCTTGTATCCTTCCGGCATACATAGGCGATTTATCGAACCCTGTTTTTAGTATTTCATGTACTTCATCGCTGGTGTATGTGAGATAGCAACTGCGTTGTTTTTTGAGTGGCTCAGTAGCGTTGGAGTAGGAGAACTTAGAAGGTTCCTCATCACCTTTTTGCTCTTCCATTTTCGAATAATCGAGCGATCTTCCATCAATGCGGGGAGGTGTTCCTGTCTTCATACGGCCACTCTCGAAACCCAGTTGCAGCAACTGTTCTGTAATGCCCGTTGCAGCTTTTTCGCCCACACGGCCACCACCAAATTGTTTCTCGCCAATGTGTATCAATCCATTTAAGAATGTGCCATTGGTAAGTATTACCGATTTACCTTTTATCTCAATACCCATTCCGGTAACAACCCCGCAAACCTTGTCGTTAGTAACAATAAGGTTCTTTACCATATCCTGGAAGAAATCTACATTCAATGTATTTTCCAGCATTTTTCTCCATTCAAGCGTAAATAAAGCACGATCGTTTTGTGTACGTGGGCTCCACATAGCTGGGCCTTTGGAGCGATTAAGCATTCTGAATTGTATGGCAGTTTTGTCGCTCACAATACCGGAGTATCCGCCTAATGCATCAATCTCGCGTACTATCTGCCCTTTGGCAATGCCACCCATAGCAGGGTTGCACGACATCTGAGCTATCTTAGTCATGTCCATAGTAATAAGCATAACAGAGGAACCCATATTGGCTGCTGCTGCTGCTGCCTCGCATCCTGCGTGGCCGGCACCTACTACTATTACATCATATTCTTTAAACATTTTTTTTACAAAGGGTTGCAAATTTACGCTATTTGGCGGAAAGTGGCGGTTTTTGGCGGTTTCTGTATTTTTTATGGGTTATCTCTGTTCATCTCTACTAGTCTCTTTTCTTCTTCATTTTTTACTATTATTTTGAAAATAGCTGCTTCATCTCTTGTGCCATCGGCTGCTTTATACACACCGCGCAGTTTCAGCAAAATATCAATAGCGCGTATTACTTCGCCGCAACTGGGATTCGTTTCTACCTTTTGTATATCCTGCCCGTTTTTCATAGGCTTGTTGAATGCTACTTTGCCAGATACTATGGCACAAAGCCTGGCTTCCAGTTCCAGGGTGCTTTTAAGCCATTTTTCAGCCTCATGGGCTATAATATCGGCCCTTACAGCCTCAACTACATTTTCGCGCTTTTGCATGCGGGCCGATACAATATCTTTTGCAAGGGCTATATAGCGCTCAAGGCTTCGCTTAGCCATGCCCCATTTGGGCATATAAGTGCGCAGTATATACCCTGTGCTCCAACCGTCTTCTAATTTTTCGGCTAATTCGGTCAGCCTTAGCCTGAATTCAATTCTTTGTCCCATTTTGTGTAGTGTTTTGTAAGTGGTGAAGTAAACTGTGGTGTGCTTCAGCGGTGGTTATTTCAATGCCCAGGCTGAAATTAAATAGCCTGAGTCAAATACAAAAATAAACATTATGTTTATTATAATTTACAAAATGGTGTCTGAGTTTTCAACAGGTCAAAAATGCCTGTTTTATAAGGCATTCACGGAATAATTACCTTTTGAACTGCACTTTTAATGCATCGTCAATGTACGATACCGGTATTGCAAAGCCAATGCCCTGTATGCCTACACCGGCCATTTTTGCATTTACAATACCTATTAAATGGCCGGCACTATTTACCAATGCACCGCCACTATTTCCCGGATTTATGGTAACATCGGTCTGTATAATGGTTCTGCTGCCTGCAGTGCGCTCCCCCGAAATAATACCTTTTGTAAGTGTTTGCCCCAATAAAATACTTTCGGGTGTTCCTATAGCAAATACGTCATCACCAATAGGAACTTCTTTGGTTGCTGTATCAACGGCAAAGTATTTGTAGGTACCGGGCTTATCTAATTTCAAAATGGCCAGGTCATATTCTGTATTAGTGCGAATGATAGTAGCAGTCATAGAATCGCCGCTTGAAAAAAGTATTTTTACTTTATTAGTACTGTCTTCCACTACTACATGGTGGTTAGTTATTAAATATCCATCGGGTGATATAATGCAACCACTGCCATGCCCTTCAGGCACCACAACAGTTACAACAGCTTGTATGGCATCATCGAGGTTAGCTACAGAGTCTTTTGCAGTTCCGGTAACAGCTATTGCATCCCATTTTTGCATTATGGTGTTAGTTGCAGATTTATCGTGCAGGCATTTCTGTACTTGATCTGTACTTAAAAACTGTGCCATAGAACGCTGTAAAACATCAGTAGCAAATTCGTCAAACTCAAGATCACCCTCCGAATTTCCTAACCATGATGAAGCGCAATCTGTTGTGTAGCTATATATCTCATTATCGCTGGTGGTGCCAAATATTTGCCAATTGCATTTAAAATCTACGTACATATAACGGTCAACACCAACTATAGAAAAATCATTCACCTCGCATTTTAAATAATAAGCGCCATTATATACATGCGAAAAGAATCCACTATTTGTGTCTTGGTAGTTCCACTTTAAAAGTATATGGTTTAAGGTATCTGCAAACTGCGTATTACGATGTTTTATAGCATTTTCTTCGGAGCGTGTATTTGTGGCAATATGTGCGTAGTAATCCTTGAATTTTTTATAATAGGTTTCTTTCAGATTGTTCTTTTTAATATCAACACCAACGCTTTTTACATATAACTTATTCTCATCAGTAGTCCGGTAAGGTATTTTAACCAGAGCGGGCATGGTATTTATTTTCGGATATAGTTTCCAGGGACCAATGAACAGGTCGCCCCAACTCAAAGTGCCAATATCAATGATTAATTCACCTAATAAACCGCTACCGGGCAATGGTAAGGCACCATTTTGGGGGTTGTTAATGGCTTCAACTAAAGGAAACATTACGATTGATCCTACAAGATCTACACCAATATCAATTAGTTTAAGCGGATTAAATTTATAACGCGCAATGGGTAGGGTGTATGGCAAGTACCCATTACGCGATTGGGTAACGGAGTAAGAATTTATTCTATTTGAGATTTCAATTGTTTTTTCTCTTCCGGGCGCCAGCACAGTAAAATTATTACTCATGCCACTGGAGCTGTATCCGCTTACAATATCTAATGAAGTACTATCCTGGCAGGTAGTGATACTTGTTGTGTGAGGGGCAAATAATGAGGCGCAGCCACTGCTAAATAAAAGGTATGGCGCAATAAGTAACGCTAATAAATATCCCCAATTTTTGCAAAAAAGTAGTTTCATATTTATTTAACAAATTTAATATTGAGCGCACTTTCAATATAGTATGCAGGTATGGCAAACCCAAGTCCCTGAACACCTTCACCTACTATCTTAGAATTAACTACGCCCAGTAAAGTTCCTTTTTTGTTTATCATTGCTCCGCCACTGTTTCCATGGTTCACACTTACGTCGCTTTGTATAGAATTTTTACCATCTATTTTACGATTACCCGATACAATTCCTTTGGTGAGTGACTGGCCAAAGGCCAGGTCTAATGGAGTGCCAATGGCATATACGGTTTCTCCTATTGTTGTGCCATGCACGCTATCGGCCGCCATTAAGTAGGTGCATTTTTTAGGGTTCGAAATTTTTAAGAGGGCCAGATCGTAATCAATATTACTTCTCACCCATATTGCTTTCAGTTGCTCTCCTTTATCAGTAAAAAGAGTCATTTCGTTTGCCGTATCCTGACTTATAACATGGTAATTTGTTATTACATATCCATCGGGCGAAATAATACATCCGCTTCCATGCCCATCGGTTACTTTAATGGTTACTACAGCTTTTAATGCTTCGCTTAACGAATGTATAGTATCGTTCGGATCTATCTTTATATCAATTTGTGCATGCTGGTCGGCTATACTTTCTTTAGCAAGTATAGAATCTACCCGTTTTACAGGGGCAAATTTTGCATGCACCTGTTTAGCTCTTTCAAGGGTATCGGTTCGTCCATCATAATAATAAATAAAACTGACTTCCTTTTTCGAAATCGCATGTTCTTTTCTATAGTATTTAGGTTCACTAAGCATTATATAGCTCACATTTGTTGAATCGAGTCCTTGAACAACACATTGTATTGCTGTTCCGTCCGTTTTAACTATTTGATCGGTGTGAAATGTGCAGGGTTTATAAATTCCGCCGGTAGCAAAATCAACGGCCAACCCAGGGAAGAAGAAAAGAAGATCTATTATAAAATAGCTAACGTCTACTTTTCTTCGTGCCTGTCCCGGTTCTTTTGTTTTCTGGCATTCGGTAATTCCTCCACCCATGGCACAAAAAATACTGCCACAACCGGTACTATAAAAAATACTACCTAAAAGCAGTATCAAAACTATTTTCTTGATTCCGTGTATAGATTTCATTAGCGAGCATTTAATTTTAGTGCATTATTAATATAATAGGCAGGTGTTGCAAATCCAATACCCTGTATGGCATCGCCTACAAGCCGCGAATTTATTATGCCCATCAAATGTCCATTTTTATTTACAAGCGCTCCGCCACTGCTTCCTCTATTAATACTGGCATCCGTTTGTATAAGTATTCTATCGTTTATTTTTCGTTTACCCGAAACAATCCCTTTGGTCATGGTTTGTTTGAGGTTTAATTCTTCGGCTGTTCCAATTACATAAACCTCTTCGCCAAGTTTTATGTTCAGTGAGCTATCGGGCAAAAAGCATTTGTAATGCCCGGGCTTTTCAATTTTATAAAGAACCATATCGTAAACTGAATTAATGCGTACAAATTTTGCAATGGAAGAATCTCCGTCTGAAAAGTGAACATATATATCAGAATTGGTTGCATCACTTAACAAGTGTGCATTTGTTACTACATAACCATCGGGCGAAATAATGCATCCGCTAAAAAAGAAATGATTTTGTTTTATTGTAACTACAGCCTGCAAAGCGTCTTGCAGGTTATTGATAGTATCGGTTGCTGCCAATGTTATACTAATAGCTTTCGATATAGTATCCTTGTCTGTTTTTGGAGCAACGTAATTTTGCTTCAGTAAAGTTGTTACATCAGCATTCTTCAAAAAAGTATTCATAGAACGTACTACACACTCTCTTTCGGCGCTTTCGCTTGTCGAATAATTGGGGGCCCACATAGAAGTATCCTGGCTTGTGAACCGAAATAACTCCTTATTGCCTTCCGGGTTTAATAATACCCATAAGCATTTTACTATAACACATTCATAACTGCCTACATAAATAGTGGAGTGGCTTTGCACTTCACACTTAGCTATATAGGAGTTACTGTAAACTCTCGAAAATAAACCCGAAGTATCAACGTATCCCCAATCACGCAGTTTTTTATTTAGTTCGTCCTTTACAAGATCTTTATCAAGATCTGTATTGAATAGTCCTTTGTCGTGAGGATCCCGTATTTTCTGTATATGTTTCTGGTATGTCCCAAAACTTTTATACTCTTCAGGTTTAAATGTATTAACTGAATCAATCACTACATCTTTTACACATATCCTGTTTTCAGTATTCTCACGGTATTTAACAGATACTAATGCCGGCAAGCGGAAGGTTGATTTGTAAGTTGCCCAGGGGCCGGGAAGAAAACTGAACCAAACACCTAAAGATGACGCATAATAATAGAGTGGATAGTAAGACGGGTCTTCAGAAGAAACTTTCATGGAGATTAAAGCATAAAAGTATAAGCCCGGAATAGCGAAATCTAATATTTTAACGCCATTAAAGCGGGTTCTGCTTATGGGTGTTAATGAAGGAAGGTAACCCTTTTTATATTGCCTGATATTATAACCTATAACACTTGATGTAAGTGTATCGATTGCCTTTTTGTGAACAGAAATTTTTTCCCGATCATGGTAAAGCCTGATATTATGATCGTTTACTTTATGCCAGCTTTCAATTTTAGTTGGCTCAACTGCAACGGTTGTTGAATCTTGTACGGTAATAAAAGTAGCGTTGCGCTGTGTAAAAACACGAGCGAACGTACAGCCTTCAAATAAAGAAAAGCTGAAAACAATAATTAAAAAAAGAAAGATTTTCCTGTAGTAGTTTTTTATAAGCATTGAGTGGAGAGCATGTTATAAGTGGTAAAAATAAAAAAATCTTTATTAAACGCAGCAATTTTTAGCTTGAAAATCAGAGTTCAACAAGCAATTATACTATTAAATGGCTGGTGAGGAAAGCAAAAGGCTTTATGCCTTATAAACACCAATAAGTGTGTTTTCTACTAGCTTTTTAGGTAGGATACGACTAAGGAAAGCACCGGCTTTATTAGAGCCACCAGGGATAATTTCAAGCTTACCTGCAAATAATCCTTTTAAGGCAGTTTCAGCTACAGCCTCAGGTGTCATATTAAAACGTTCGGCCTGTTTCATAGCTTTTTTCATGCCTTTCATGCCGGCACGGTCCATAAAGTATGTATCGGTTGGCCCCGGACAAAGGCACGATACCGAAATATTTTCAGGCTTCAGTTCGTGATGTATAGCGCGTGAAAAAGAAAGTACAAATGCTTTAGTTGCCCCGTAAACTCCTAAAAAAGGAACAGCCTGGTGAGCTGCTGTGCTGGCAACATTTAAAATATAATTTTTGCCCTGATGTTTTTTCAAAACAGGTATCATTAAATAAGTCAGTTGCACAAGGCTCTGCATATTCAATTGCATCATGTTTAGTTGCTCATCTAACGATAAGCTGCTAAATGCACCACCAAGGCCATAACCGGCGTTATTTACCAGTACTGATACATCGTAATTTTTTGAATTGCACCATTCAGCAATTTTTTTTGCAGAATCGTTTGCAGAAATATCGGCAACAAAAAAATCAGCCTTTACGCCGAATTTTTTTTCCAGTTCAGTCGCATTTTCTTTCAACAGGTTTTCGGAACGGGCAACTAAAAGTATGTTATACTTTTTAGCCGCAAGGCTTTCTGCAATAGCTTTTCCAATGCCTTTGCTGCCACCGGTTATAAGTGCGTATGCCATAACTTATTGGTCGAACTTGGCAAAAGCGTGCAGGTGATGGTAAATAGGTGTTTTGCCTGTTTTACCTTCTTTTGGTGGTTTCCTTTTTTGTTTTGGCCCGCATAGTACAGGTATATACATTACCCTGCGGCGGCTCACTGAATCGGTATGCTCGGAATGGCCCACCCTGTGCCATATATGGCCATGATGAACTACTACATCACCCGGCTTGGCAACTACAAGTACTTCATTCTTATCTTCCTTGGTATTGCGATAATACATTTTGGTAAACAACATACCAAAAAGCCCTTGTGTATGGGTAGCCGGCAATACGCGTAAGCCACCATTTACAGCAGAAGAGTTATCAAGATAAATACCAATATTTAACGTAGGGAATACTTTTTTAGCGTAAAACACTTCGCGTATAGAATCGGTATGCCAGCCCATTTGTTTAAAGCGGCTATGCTTCGAGTTTACATAATGGTTAAATACCACGCCATCACGCTCAGAGTCGGTTACCCTGCTTGAGCGCTCGGTTAACAAATGCTTAAAGCCTTGTATGCGCGAATCAAGCACTAACTGCTTTATACGTTCGCTATAGTACGAGGTGTAAGGGAAACGCTGTACTATTCGTTTTCCGTTTTCATCGTGCCCGAATATTACCGGTATACCTTTTACAGTTTTTTCCTTTGACTTAATAAGCTTTTCCTGGGCTGCTTCATATCCTGCAATCAGCTCATCTACTTCCGTAGGAGATAGAACGCCGGTGAAATGAACGAAGCCATTTTTATTGAAGAAGTCAAGTTGTTCTTTGGTAAAGGTAGCCCCAAGTTTAAACTTAGGATAATTCTTTATTGATTTTGTCATCTATTGCTTGTATAAGGTCGAAATGCAAATATAAAAAAAATAAAAATACTACAAACCTTTCCGATTTACACATTATGATGTTAATAGTACGCTGAATTTCAAAGTATTACCCATTTTATATCGGGTAAATTTGTAAGATTTTATACATTTACGCCATATGATTCACAGAGAAGGGTATAGTTTGATAGTAGGGGCTACAATTATTTTAGGTGCGCTTAGCTGGTTTGTTTGTTTTTTAGGTGCGCCTATGTGGCTGCAAGGCTTTGTGTATCTTTTATCATCTGTAGTGTGGGTGCTTATTGTGCAGTTTTTTCGTAACCCGGGACGCACTACACCAAAAAACCCAAAACATGTTATTGCTCCTGCCGATGGTAAGGTGGTTGTGATTGAAGAAGTAGAAGAGACCGAGTTTTTTAAGGACAGGCGTTTGCAGGTATCTATTTTCATGTCTCCGCTTAATGTGCACCTTAACCGCTACCCGGTGGGTGGCAATGTAGAATATGTAAAATATCATCCGGGCTTATATTTGGTAGCTTGGCATCCAAAGTCATCTACCGAAAATGAACGTACTACTGTAGTTGTAAAAACACAGGCAGGCCAACAAGTGCTTTTCAGGCAAATAGCCGGGGCTTTGGCCCGTCGCATAAAATATTATTGTAAACCTGGCGATATAGCTGAACAAGGCAGCGAAATGGGATTTATTAAATTTGGTTCAAGGGTTGATGTTTTTTTGCCACTAGGCACTAAGATAAATGCCAAGCTTAACGAAGTAGTTAAGGGAGGAGAATCTATTATAGCTGAATTTACCGCATGAAAAAATTGCTATTGTTAGTAGCAATAATTTTTACTGACCTAACGCATGTGGTTGCACAGAAATATGCAACCTGCCAAACCGCTGCTGATATTAGTTGCGAAACTTTTGGCCCTGTAGCACCCAATGGAGCTAAAGATAAATTTGTAGCAAAGCATCATAGCCATGGTTTATACTTTGAAGAAGAGCACAATATTACCTGGATAACTTTCGAAATTCCCAGAGACACCATACTTACTTTTGAGCTTATTCCACAGAAGCCACACGACGATATAGATTTTTTACTTTTTAAAGATGACGAAGATCTGACTGAGGTTTTTTGCACCAAGTTAGGAGAGCATAAAATAAAACCAATACGTACTAACCTGGCAAAGCCTGATAGCATCACACACATGGGCAATACCGGCTTATCGCTTACTGCAACCGATACTATAGTTGAGCTGGGCTATAATCCTTGTTTTAGCAAAGCACTAAAGGTGAAAAAAGGTGAGCGCTATTACCTTGTGGTTGATAACTACACCGAAGCAAAAGGAGCATTTATATTCGACTTGCATTTAAAATTTCCAAAATACATTCAAACCCAAACCGAAGATCGGAGCAAAGTTCTTAATGCCAGTACTGATGTAGCATCAGTAAAAACTGCATCTACAGTAATACCCGGTAAAACAATTGTAAATATTGTGGTAACCGATTCCTCAGGTAATCCTATAAAAAGCCAGCTTGATATTACAGGTGTAAAACAGGGCCAGGTAATTAATGTTGATACAACTGCATACCGCTTAGTGCTCAACCCCAGACAGGGTATAAATATCAATTGTAATTCGCTGGGCTATATGTTTACGCATTGCAATTTTTATTCGCCCGATACTGCATCAACTATTACACTTTCAATTGTGCTTTCGAGGGTTGAAGAGCATAAAAGCTTTATTTTAAAAAATATAAAATTTCAGGAAGGAGTGGCCATTTTTACGGCCTCATCGCAAAACGAATTGATGAATTTACTGGAGTTTATGAAAAACAACCCCGATGTAAGTATTCTTATTAAAGGCTACGTAAACGACCCCGGAAGTGATAATTCTGGAGCTGCAAAAAAACTATCTAAGCAAAGAGCGCAGGCTGTGTATGACTTCCTTGGTGTAGCTGGCATAAGTAAAAAACGAATGGGCTTTAAAGGGCTTGGTAACGAGCAGATGATATATCCTAAACCTGCAAATGCAACGCAGGAAGAAGCTAACCGCAGGGTGGAAGTAGAGATAATGAAATGAGAAATTTTCTTCTGGCAATAACCTTTATTGCAGGTTTTACATTCAATACCATAGCCCAAAATCACGGTAGTTGCGATAAGGCAGTTTTAATAGATACTTCATCTTATGGGCCCGTTTATGCCGATGGCACGCCTAATCCTTTGTTGGCTCAAGCGCATACCAATGGCACGTATTTCGAGAAGCCACATACCGCTGTTTGGTTTTGCATTGATATACCGTATGATACACTTCTAACCTTCGATATTGTTCCCCAAAACCCAACCGACGATTTAGACTTTTTACTGTTTAAAGATGAAACAGCAGAAATAAAAAACTGCACTGCATGCAGAGGCAGCCAGCGCAATTTTTGCGATAAAAGCGCTTTAGTGAGAATGGTACCTGTACGCACAAATATTGCCAATACATATTATGCTTCATTGGGAACCACAGGGCTTTCGGCAACAGCAAAAAATGAAATGGAGCCTCCGGGAAAACATGCTACTTACAGTAAAGCTTTACCGGTAAAAAAAGATGAACGATACTATTTGGTGGTAGATAATTACACCAGTGCAAGCAGGCCATTTACTTTGATAATACATTTCAGGGGAACAACAGCTGGAACAGATACAACGACTGTTTCTAGTGCTTCCAATATATCTCCATCCTCAAAACTACCCAAAGGAGTAGTCCCTATTTATGTAATAGATAGCATTAGCAAAGCCCCTGTAAAAGCAAAAATTAAAATAGTATGGTCGATTCCAAAAGACAAGCAAAATATAAGTGCAACCGCATCGCAATATGGTATAGAATTAAAACAAGGTCAAAAAATAAATATAAGCTGTGCAGCCAAAGGATATTTATTGGCGCAGCTTAGCTACGTGGCTCAAAGCGATACTGATAAAGCTATATATGTAAACATGTTGCAAATAAAAGAGCACATGAAAATGATATTTAAGCATATAGAATTTGAAAGAGGAGAGGCAAAATTTCTTCCTACATCTGCTGAATCACTTAGTGATCTGTTAGAATTCATGAACAATAACCCAACTGTAAAAATTCTGATAAAGGGATTCGTGAATGATCCTTACCAGTATTACGATTATATGTATGACCTTGATCTTTCTAAGCAAAGAGCACAAGCGGTTTATAACTATCTGGCAGGTAAAGGAATAGATAAGAACAGGCTTGACTGGAAAGGGCTTGGCAATAAAGAAATGGTTTACCCAAAGCCTGCAAATGAAGATGAAATGGAAGCGAATAGAAGGGTAGAGGTGGAAATAGTGAAATAGATTTATATTTGCAGCTGTCAACAATTAAAGGAAAAAAATTGCTATGCCATCTAACTTAAAATTTTCTGATGATGCGCTTGCCCTGGTGCATAAAATAATAAAGCGCTATCCTGAAGGAAAGCAGAAGTCGGCCTTATTGCCCTTACTGCATCTTGCTCAGGCTGAATTTGGCGGCTGGCTAAGCCCGGAAGCGATGGACTATGTGGCATCATTATTAAATATTTTGCCTGTAGAGGTATATGAAGTGGCAACATTTTATAGTATGTATAACATGAAACCGGTTGGCAAATGCGTACTTGAAGTATGCCGTACAGGGCCTTGCTGGTTGATGGGCGCAGAAGATATTGTTGCTTACATGGAAAAGAAATTAAATATTAAAGCAGGCGAAACCACTGCCGATGGCATGTTTACACTTAAAACGGTAGAGTGTCTTGCAGCTTGCGGTACTGCGCCGGTTATGCAGGTTGGCGAAACTTATCATGAAAACCTTACCTGCGAAAAGGTGGATTCGATACTCAATGATTACCGTGCAAATGTGAAAGAACCAATTTCGCATTTCGCCAAAAAACATATTAAAGGCTAACCATTATGGGCAAAAAATTATTGCTTCAGCATATTAACGTACCGGGTATAGAAACCTATAGTGTTTATCGCGAGAAGGGTGGTTATGCAAGTGTAGAAAAGGCTTTGAAAATGAAGCCTGATGATGTAGTAGAAGAAGTAAAAAAATCAGGACTAAGAGGTAGGGGAGGAGCAGGATTCCCAACAGGAATGAAGTGGAGCTTTATTGATAAAAAAACACCTAATCCACACTATTTAGTTTGCAATGCCGATGAAAGCGAACCCGGCACATTTAAGGACAGATACTTAATGCAGAAGTTGCCTCATGCATTAGTTGAAGGCATGATCGTTTCCAGCTTTGCACTTGATGCACATACAGCATACATATACATTCGTGGCGAATTACTTTATGTTTATCATATATTAGAAAAAGCCATTGCCGAAGCATACGAAGCAGGCTGGCTGGGTAAAAATATACAAGGCTCAGGTTTCGATCTCGACCTGTATGTACACCCTGGTGCAGGCGCTTATATTTGCGGCGAAGAGACTGGCCTTATAGAATCATTAGAAGGCAAAAGAGGCAACCCTCGTATGAAACCACCATTTCCTGCTATACAGGGTTTATGGATGTGCCCTACTGTAGTTAACAACGTAGAGACAATAGCTGCTGTGCCGCATGTATTGAACATGGGTGGCGAAGAGTATGCTAAAATTGGAGTTGGAAAAAGTACAGGCACTAAATTAATTTCTGCCTGCGGACATATTAAAAAGCCGGGTGTTTACGAAATTGACCTGGGCCTTCCGGTGCAAGAGTTTTTGTATTCTGATGAATATTGCGGAGGAATACGCAACGATAAAAAATTTAAAGCAATAGTGGCCGGTGGTTCATCGGTGCCTATTTTACCTGCCGAATTATTTTTAACTACTGCTAAAGGCGAACCACGCTTGATGAGCTACGAATCGCTTTCGGATGGAGGGTTTGCAACCGGTACCATGCTTGGTTCGGGTGGATTTATTGTAATGGATGACAGCGTTAGTGTAGTAAAGAACCTATATAACTTCACCCGTTTTTACCACCATGAATCGTGTGGGCAATGTAGCCCGTGCCGCGAAGGAACAGGCTGGATGGAGAAAGTACTGCACAAAATAATTGATGGCCATGGCAAAATGAGCGACATTGATCTGTTATGGGATGTGCAGGCCAAAATAGAAGGCCGGACTATATGCCCGCTTGGCGATGCCGCAGCATGGCCTGTAGCCAGTGCTATACGCCATTTCCGTAAGGAGTTCGAAGAGCTTATTCAAAATCAGGAAAAGGTAAAGAGCGTTAACTATCTTCAAGAACTGATAGAGGCATAATCTTATTTCTTATTTCCAGTATATTTACTTCGTAATTTCTACAGAAGTAATGAGGAAAATATTACTGCTTCTTGTCCTTTATTCATTTTCATTTTCGTTTGGTTTTGCTCAACAAAGCCAAGTAGATTCTTTAAAGGCTGTTCTAAAAACCGAAAAAGAAGATACCAGTAAGATAAATACATTGAATGAGCTTTGTTCAACATTATCCAATATGGGCGATTATTCCCGAGCATATTTATTGGAGGAAAATGTTTTACAATTAGCTAAGCAACTGGATTATAAAAAGGGTCTATGTAAAACTTATGAAATAAGGGGGCTTGCTTATTATGCGCAAAGTAAATATACTGAAGCCTTAAAAAACTACATGGAAGGCCTAAAAGTGGCGGGAGAATTGCAGGAACGCGCAAAAAATAATAATAATACAACCGATTTATTGGATAGTAAACAGGCTATAGGAGCAGCCTATACTGATATAGGTAATATTTATGATGATGAAGGTAATCATCCGGAAGCTCTGAAATATGAATTACAAGCTTTAAAAATAGACCAGGAGATTGGCAATAAATTTGGTATTGGTGCTGCATATAATAATATAGGAGGCATTTATGATATTGAAGGTGACTATACAGAAGCGTTAAAGAATTATTCTTTAAGTTTAAAAATAGAGCAAGAAATAGGCAATAAACAAGGTATTGATGCTGGATATGGAAATATCGGAACTATCTATGCAAGGCAAGGTAAATATGCGGAAGCAATTAAAAACCAATTACAGGCCCTTAAAATTTCGGAAGAAGAAGGAGATAAATCTGGAATGGATAATCATTACTTTAATATAGGAAATACCTACGAAAAAGAAGGCAGTTATACTGAGGCTCTGGAAAACTATTTGAAAAGTATAGAAATTGCCAAAAAAATTGATGAAAAATATATGATAGCTACTAACTATTGGCATATAGGAAGAATAAACATAATGGAAAAGAGGAATGATGAAGCTCGCCAATACCTGGATAGCGCTTTATTTTTATGTAAGAATATAGGCGCCAAGGAAATAATCAGGAACGTTTATAATGTTATGAAAATGCTGGATAGTGCAAAAGAAAATTATAAGTCAGCTTTTTGTAATTACAAAATTTACATTGCCTACGGCGATAGCTTGGTAAATGAAGAGAATACGAAAAGGATATTAAGTGAACAAATGGCCTATGATTTTGACAGGAAAACAGATTCTATTAAAACGGAACATGCAAAACTTGATATTAAAAGAGTTGCCGAAATAAAAAGAAAGAACATAATTAATTATAGCATACTTGTAATATTAGGTCTTACTATTATTATAGCTTTTTTATTTATAAGAAGCTTGCAGATAAAACGAAAAAAAGATGAAGTAACAGTAGCGCTTTCTGAAAAAGAAAAGACTTTGCTGAAACTAGAGAAGGACTACTTAGGGGAGAAATTACAAAGTGCTAACAATACACTTGAAGTTTATACCCAGAGCATGGCTGAAAAAAATGAATTACTGGAACAATTCAAAACTGATGTTGAAAAGTTAAAGAACCTTAAATCGAGGGAATTGAGTGAGGTGCGGGTTGAGCAACTAGAATACCTAAGTAAAACAACCATACTTACTGAAGAGGACTGGAATAATTTCAGAAATTACTTTGAACAGGTATACAAAGGATTTTTTATACGATTAAAAGAAAAATTACCTGACCTCACTCCTGCTGAGATCCGTTTAGTTTGTTTAACCAAACTTAAACTCGATGGTAAACAAATGGCAAATATCCTGGGTGTATCTTCCGATACAATTAGAATAACCCGTTACCGTTTGCGTAAAAAATTAAGTTTATCAGAAAGCAAGAGTATAGACGACATTGCTGAATCTATCTGATTACCAGTACAATTTTATTTTGTATATGGTTTTGTAACGCCACTTTGTTACCTGAAAATTAGTTGCGGTAATACTTTTGCGCTATTAAGTTTAATGCTTCATAAGGTAACATTCAACACAAAAATTAATTCAGTATGAGTGCAACAAAAATGCAGTTAGATGAATTTACTACAAAATACAAACCAACCAATGTCATTATTCCAAGTGATGCATTGGTAAAGCGTTATTCTAAAAAAATTCCTTCTGCTCTCATTGAGTTGTGGAAAACAAAAGGATTAGGTAAGTACAACGATGGAATAATTGAGATTGTAAACCCTCAGGATTTTGAAGGAGACTTAGAAAGAACGCTGGGAAAAGAAATACCAAACTATGTGCCCATTGCAATAAGTGCTTTCGGAGATCTTTTTTATTACAGGAAGCTAAGTGATACTGAAGAAGATGTATGCCTTTTCGACCCGCATTTCCGTAAAATTCATGTGTGTTGCTGGAGTTTAACTGAGTTTTTTAATGCCTTTTTATGTGATGAGGAGATCATTAATAGAAATTTAAGTAAAGAGTTATTTGAAGCTGCCACGAAGAAGCTTGGGAAACTTAAAAACGATGAAATTTTCTTTTTTGTCCCAGCGCTTGCCTTAGGTGGCGCTCCAACTATAGAGTATGTAGATAAAGGCAATTGCCATGTTCATTTAGAAATACTATTTCAGCTATAACCAATCAATAATAAAACCAAAGGACATGAAAAGACTAATTACAATTTGCATAATGAGTATTTTAATACAATCGTTACATGCTCAAACCGGCCTGGCTCCTGTTGAGGAGAATAACAAATACGGGTATAAAAGTACCAATAACACCGGGGGCTCATTTATTATTCCGCCAAAATATGATGATGCGCATTACTTTTTTGAGGGTCTTGCGGCTGTCAGGATAGGAGACAACTGGGGCTATATCGACGTGAATGGCACTATGAAAATACAAGCTAAATACGTTGCTGCAAACGATTTTTATGAAGGCCTCGCTGATGTTGCCATTGATGTTAAAGAGGGCGGTGCAACATATGAAAAACATGGCTTTATAAATAAGGCAGGTGCAACAGTTATTCCTTTTAAATATTTTGACCTGGGTGTGTTCAATGATGCAGGATTGTGCTCTGCATCTGTAAAAGACGCTCAAGGGAAATTAAAATTCGGTTTTATCAATAAAAGCGGAACTATGGTAGTACCGGCTAAATATGACTCGTTAAGTGGCGAAGGCGCTAACGGATACACTCCTTTTGTGCTAAACGGGAAAGTCGGTTTTTTGAATTCTAAAGCAGTGGAAGTTATACACCCTACTTACGACAACAACTTCCGGAATGGACTTTGTTCATTTAGCAAAGATGGCCAAGCAGTAGTAATGCTAAACCATAAGATGGGACTTATTGATGCAACAGGCAAGGTAGTGATATCATTCAAATATGATTATATGGACGTTTTCAGAGAAGACATGGCAATGGTTGAGGCAAATGGTAAATGGGGATTTATTAATGCAAGTGGGGTGGAAGTGATACCCTTGCAATATGCAAAAGAGGGATCATTCAATAGTGGCCAGGCTCTTGTATGGATGGAAGATGGGGAAGAATGGACAATAGATAAAACAGGAAAACAAATAAAGCTCCTTTTTAAACCTGAAATAATGGATTCCACAATATTTTCAGGAGAATTCAATGACAAAAAACCAACCCTATCTTTTAAATATTCATGTCAAAGTAATGCTCTTATGGTCATTGTGACTGCAAACGGTAAAGAGCACAAATTCCCGGGTGTGACTGGAATAATTGATTTAAGGCGCGTAGGTATAAAGAAAGGAGAAAATATAAGAGTAACTGTAAAGAACCGTAAGGGGTGTACTGTTACTATGGCGCCTGGTGGGGCTATTAAATAGCAGAGATAACAATAGATTAAAATATATGGAGTAAACCGAAAATCCATTTATAAAGAGTAGGTAAAAAAACAAATAAATCATGAAAAAAACTCAACTTACAGGACTGGCCGGAATGGCAGTTATTATCATTGGAACATTTTTACCTTACATTACAGTAGGTGACCAATCGTATACCATGTTTTCGTTAGGAGGGCCTGCCAAAACAGTAGCGATCTTATTTATTGTATTGGGTCTTCTATCTGGTGTCTTTGCTTTTTTCGGGAAAGGAAAAGCATGGTGGCTTTCAATTCTGAACTTGGTTGTCTCAGGATTAGCTGCGTTTTTAATACTTGTACATATTAAAAAATTAGGTAAAGAAGCCGCTAATGTTATCGGTATTTCAGTATACGTAATTGCTATGGGCGCAGTAATTGGTGTACTTTCTTCCATAATGGGAATTATGAAGAAATAAGGTAAAAGGAGTAAGCCGAAAATCCACGATTAAAAGAGTAGGCAAATAAAATAGTAACCTTTCAAGGTTACAGAAGCCTAGACACTTTTCGTATTTCTTTTATATTTACCTCAACTAATTGAGGTGATGAAGAAATACGTACTGTTTTTTCTATTCTTTTTTACATACGCACTATCTCTTTGTGGTCAGCAAAAAAAGCTTGATTCTTTAACGAATTTATTAAAGCTGGCCAATGAGGATACCAATAAAGTAAAAATGTTGAACGCCTATACCCGCGAAATAGAGGGAATGGGTAATTACCCCAAAGGCGATTCAGTTGCAAAGCTTGCACTTGCATTAGCTACAAAAATTAATTTTAAAAGAGGCATAGCTGTTGCCATTTTTAATAGCGCAGTACTTTCCGACGACCAGAGTAATTACCCGCAGGCCCTATATCTATACTCAAAATCGAGAAAAATGTTTGATGAGATGGGCGATAAAGAAGGGGTGACAAAAGTAATTGGCAACATTGGTATTGTTTATTGGGAGCAAGATGATTATCCGCGGGCGCTCGATGCTTATTTGCAAGCATTGAAAATAACAGAGGATATGAAGGACAGCATAGGCATAGCCAGAAACACAGCTAACATTGGGCTGCTGTATGCTCAACAGGATAAGTACAAGGATGCGCTTGATTACTATTTTAAAGCATTGGAAATAGACGAGAAACTAAAAAGCAAGCAATACATTGAAATAATAACAGGCGATATAGGTATTGCCTATCATGGACTTAAGAACAACACCAAAGCGCTGGAATACCATTTAAAGGCCATAGAGATGTCGAAAGAACTGGGCGATGAAAGCGGAGTGGGTACGAATATGGGAAACATAGGAAGTGTTTATGGCAGCATGGGAGAATACAATAAGGCCCTGTTATATTATAACGAAGCGCTAAGGATTGACAAAGAGATTGGAAATAAAAGAGGATATGCCAATAACCTGTCGAACGTTGGGAACATTTACCAAATGGAAAAAGATTACAAGCAGGCAGAAAAATATCTTTTAGAAGCGCGTGCTATAGGCGATAGTATAAATTTTTTAGGCCTGGTAAGATCAACAAATCAGTACTTAAGCGATATATATGTTAAGACCAACAGATGGCAAGATGCATATGAAGCATTTAAGCTTTCAAGTATTGCCCAGGACAGTATTGTGAACCAGGATAAAAGCAAACAAATAGGTAAACTGGAAGCCAAAGCTGATTATGACAAACAACTTGTTGTAAAGCAGGCAGAGGAAGATAAAAATAATGCGCTTTCGGCTGCTGAAAGTAAAAAGCAAAAAATTGTAATTGCTTTTATAGGGGCTATTGCACTTGGTGTTGCGTGCCTGGCGCTGGTTGTATTCAGGTCGTTAAAAACTACCCGCAAGCAAAAAAACATAATAGAGGAACAGAAAAGTATTGTAGAGGAAAAGAATAAAGATATTACCGACAGTATTACGTATGCAAGCCGCATACAGAATGCGCTGCTCACCACCGAAGCATATATAACCAAATATTTGCCCGGGCATTTTATTTTATATAAACCACGCGATATTGTAAGTGGTGATTTTTATTGGGCAGTGAACATGAAAAATAAATTCTGGTTTGCCTGTTGCGATTCTACCGGACACGGAGTGCCCGGTGCATTTATGTCCATCCTCAATATTACACTGTTGAATGAAGCAATTGTGGAAAGAGGAATTTCTGCGCCTGATGCTGCTTTAAATGATGTAAGGCATAACCTTATTCATGCATTGAACCCTGAAGGAAGTGTTACAGAAAGCAAAGACGGAATGGATTGCGTATTGTGTTGCATTGATACTGAGAAGATGGAGATGCAATGCGCAGCTGCAAATAACCCTATATGGATTTTAAAAGCCCCATCCCCACCTTCCCCATTGGGGAAGGGGCTTGAGAATTCCGATGCATTGCAAGAACATAATATTAAAGTCCTCCCTATTGGGGAGGATTTAGGTGGGGCTCCTGTATTTATTGAAATACTGCCCGATAAAATGCCTGTTGGTGTTCAGTATGGTGAACAAAAACCATTTACCCCTAAAACAATAAAATTGAACAAAGGAGATACTGTTTATTTATTTACCGATGGCTATGCAGATCAGTTTGGTGGGCCTAAAGGCAAAAAGTTTAAGTACAAGCAATTACAACAATTGATAACGAGTAATGCACAATTATCAATGGCAGAGCAAAAAAAAGTACTTGAAAAAACACTGGAAGACTGGAAAGGTAGTTTAGAACAAGTGGATGATGTATTGGTAATTGGAATAAAAATATAATGAAAGGGAAGCTCAACAAAGTTCTCTTAATAATAACCAGTGTACTTATTGCAAACTTGTGTTATGCTCAGAATCATGGCATAGATTCGTTGTGCCGGTTATTAATAACCAAACAGGATGATACGGTCAAAGTAAATATACTTAATGTATTAAGTGAAAAGTATAAGGCTATAAGTAATTACGATAGTTCACTAAGCTGCGCGACAAAAGCAAGCAAAATAGCGGAGAAGTTAGGATTTAAGAAAGGCAATGCTATCGCATTAAGAAGTATATCGGTTGCATATTGGGCAAAGGGCAATTATTCAATTGCGCTTGAATACGGGAACAAAGCATTAAAGATAAATCAGGAAATAAATGAGAAGAATGGTATTGCTAATGACCTCCGTAGTATAGGTGCTATTTACGAAGAAGAAGGCGATTATCCTAAAGCGCTTGATTATGTTTTAAGATCATTGACTATAACCATTGAATTAAATAATAAAGCAGGTATAGCTACAAATTATAGCAATATAGCAGTTATCTATTCCGATATGGAAAACCCCTCAAAAGCATCAGAATATGCTTTGAAAGCCCTGGCTATGTACGAAGAAATGAAAGACACCAATAACATTGCGCGTAGCTATGGCAACCTCGGCAGCATTTATACCGATCAGGGAAAATACAGCTTGGCAATTGAAAGTGACTCTACTGCATTGGCATTATATTACAAAACAAAAGAGAAAGATGGTATTGCCATTAATTTAGGTAACCTGGGTATTATATACGAAGACGAAAATAATTTAACCAAAGCGCTCGAGTATAATTTTAAAGCACTTGCTTTATATAAAGAAATAGGAGACAATAGTGGTATTGCATATACGCTTACTGACCTTGGCAGTATATATACAAAAAAGAAAAATTATCACGATGCACAGAAATATCTGGATTCAGCATTGAGTGTTTCAAAAAAGATCGGAGCAAAACTATACATTCAATTTGCATATGGCTACTTGTCAACATTAGATAGCGCTATGGGTAATTATAAAGCATCATTTGATGATTACAGAAATTATATAATATATCGTGATAGTTTGGTAAATGAGGCTAATACAAAGAAAACGGTTCAGTCGCAAATGAACTATGACTTTGAGCAAAAACAAGCTGCTGAAAAAGCTGAGCAGGACAAGAAGGATGTTTTGGCGGAACAGGAACGCAAAAAACAAAGCATAATACGCAATTCATTTATAGTAGGCTTCTTGCTTATGATCACACTTGCGTTCTTTATATTCAGAGGATATAAACAAAAGCAGATTGCTAATATTTTAATAACCAAACAAAAGAAAGAAGTAGAGGAACAGAAAGCAATGCTCGAACATCAAAAAGCTATTGTAGATGAGAAAAACAAAGACATAACTGATAGTATACATTACGCATCGCGCATTCAACGAGCCTTGCTTACTACTGATGAATATATTGGCAACAGGCTGAAAGAGCATTTTATATTATTTAAACCACGCGATATTGTAAGCGGTGATTTTTATTGGGCCAATGAAGTGGATACTGAAACAGGCAAAAAGTTTTTGGTTTGCGCAGGCGATTGTACCGGCCATGGAGTACCGGGTGCATTTATGAGTTTGCTTAACATATCGATGCTAAATGAAGTAAATATTGAGAAGAAAATAAATGAGCCCGATAAAATATTAAACGGAGTGAGAGAGCAAATCATAAAAGCCTTAAATCCGGAAGGAAAAGATGAAGGCAGCAAGGATGGTATGGACTGTTCGTTGTGCGCATTTGATTTTAAAAATAAAACGGCGAATATTGCCTGTGCCAATAATCCGGTGTGGATAATAAGAAATGGGACGCAAATTGTGGAAGAAATTGGGCCAGATAAAATGCCGGTAGGAATTCAGTATGGAATTCAAAAACCATTTACAAGGTATTGTATTCCAATTAATGAAGGTGATTGTATATATATGTTTACCGACGGTTATGCTGACCAGTTTGGCGGGCCTAAGGGCAAGAAATTCAAATACAAAACACTAAGTGAAAAGTTAAAAGTGATAAGTAAAAAGCTGATGACTGAACAGAAACAAATACTGGAACAAACATTTGAAGACTGGAAGGGCGATTTAGAACAGGTTGATGATGTGCTGGTTATAGGTATAAGAATATAGAATAATCAGAAATGAAAATGTGCAAATAATCATTAACTTTGTGCTGTAAATTTATTTTATGGATACAACAAGCACCTCAATAGAATATTTGCCGATTATAATAACAGTATTAGTAGCCGGAGGCTTTGTTTCGCTTACCATGTTTGGTAGCCATTTACTTGGACCTAAACGCAGCAACAAAAAAAAGCTGGAAGCATTTGAATGCGGAATCGAATCGCAGGGTAATGCACGTTTACCGTTCTCTGTAAAATATTTTTTAGCCGCTATTTTGTTTGTGCTGTTCGATGTAGAAGTAATATTTATGTATCCATGGGCTGTTGATTTCAGGCACTTGGGTAGCTTAGGCTTTATTGAAATGATATCGTACATGGCAGTGTTGCTTTTAGGTTTTGTTTACATACTTAAAAAAGGAGCCCTGAAATGGGATACAGACTAATTTCCCAATAGTTGACATTATGGACACACAAGTTAAAGACAGTAATATAAAAATTGTAGGATCACCTGCAGGTATTGAGGGTCCGGGCTTTATGGCTACCTCAATAGATAAAGTTGTGGGTTTGGCACGCAAAAATTCAATATGGCCCTTGCCATTCGCTACTTCGTGCTGCGGTATTGAGTTTATGGCGACTATGGCTGCTCATTACGACTTGGGCCGTTTTGGGGCAGAGCGCTTAAGCTTCTCTCCACGCCAGGCCGATTTGTTAATGGTAATGGGTACCATAGCTAAAAAAATGGCCCCTATTTTAAAACAGGTTTATTTGCAAATGGCTGAACCGCGTTGGGTTTTATCAATGGGTGCCTGTGCTTCGAGCGGAGGTATTTTTGATACCTATAGTGTATTGCAGGGTATTGACAGAATTATTCCGGTTGACGTATATGTACCGGGATGCCCACCACGTCCTGAACAGGTTATAGATGGTATTCTTAAAATACAAGACCTCATTCAGAATGAATCAATAAGGAGAAGAGAAAGTCCACAATACAAGGCAATGCTTGCCGAATACGGAATAGAATAGTTTATGGAAGATATTTTACCGGTAATAGAAAAAAAACTTCGCGAAACATTTGGCGCTGATATTATTTCGGCCGAAATGATGCGCGATTTTCCTGTTTTTACCATAAAAAAAGATAAAATAATTGACGTCGTAAAATTCCTTTACGATGATCCTGAAATGCAATTCCGCTTTCTTACAGACCTATGTGGTGTTCATTTCCCCGATAATAAAGGGCACGAACTGGGTGTAATATATCACCTGCACAATATGCGCCGCAACTGGAGGATACGCCTGCGTGTTTTCTTTGCACTGAACGATACAGTAGTGCCTACACTTACTACGGTGTTCTCAGCAGCAAATTGGATGGAAAGAGAAACCTACGATTTTTTTGGAATTACATTTAAAGGACATCCTAACATGAAACGGATTTTGAATGTAGATGACCTTGGCGGGTTTCCTATGCTTAAAGAGTTTCCGCTGGAGGACCCTACACGCGATGATAAAGACGATAAATTTTTTGGACGATAAATAATATTCTTCATTATGTCTCAGGCTAAGAATCAAAAAGGAAGAATGGTGCAGCAGAATGCACCTGAAACAGCTGAAAAGCTGGAAGAGAAAGAATATTCTATTCTTAACCTTGGCCCCTCGCATCCTGCAACACACGGCGTGTTTCAGAACATATTAAAAATGGATGGGGAGATAATTGTCGACTCAGAACCTACTATTGGTTATATACATCGCGCATTTGAAAAGCTTGCCGAAAGAAGGCCCTATAACCAGATCACTCCTATTACAGATCGTTTAAATTACTGTTCGTCGCCTATAAATAACATAGGCTGGCACATGACGGTAGAAAAACTTATTGAGTGCGAAATTCCTAAACGTGTGCAATACATGCGTGTTATTATTATGGAATTATCGCGTATTACCGACCATTTGGTTTGTAATAGTGTTATTGGTGTTGATGCCGGAGCACTTACCGGCTTCGTTTATGTATTTGAAGAACGCGAAAAAATTTACGAAATATTTGAATCTATTTGCGGTGCAAGGCTTACTACAAACATAGGCCGCATTGGTGGATTTGAACGTGATTTTAACGATGTAACCTGGGCTAAGCTTAAGAAATTCATGAAAGAATTTCCGCCCATCCTTAAGGAATTTGAAAAGCTTTTGGTACGTAACCGCATATTTATGGACCGTACCATTGGTGCCGGGCCAATAAGTGCCGACAGAGCCCTTAATTATGGTTTTACAGGCCCTAACCTGCGTGCTGCAGGTGTAGATTATGATGTACGTGTAATGAATCCATATTCAAGCTACGAAGATTTTAAGTTTGATATTCCTATTGGTACCAATGGCGATACATACGATCGTTTTATGGTGCGTGAGCATGAAATATGGGAAAGCTATAGCATTATACAACAGGCTATAGAGAAGATTGAGAAGATGCCAGGAAAGGAATTTCATGCTGATGTGCCCGACTTTTATCTTCCGCCTAAGGAGGAAGTTTATAATAATATGGAGGCCCTTATATACCACTTTAAAATAGTAATGGGCGAAACCGACGTACCTAAGGCAGAAATATATCACGCTGTAGAGGGTGGCAATGGCGAATTAGGCTTTTACTTAGTGAGCGATGGTGGCAGGCAGCCATACCGTTTGCACTTCCGCAGGCCATGCTTTATATACTATCAGGCTTACCCTGAAATGATACGTGGCAATATGCTGAGTGATGCAATTGTTACCATGAGTAGCATGAATGTTATTGCGGGGGAATTAGACGCGTAAGGAAGAGGCCTTCTCTTACTTTTTTACCTCTATCATCAATTGCAGATTTTTTTCCAGCATGGGTATATCTACAATAATATTTACCTTATCAGTATTGGCATTTGCCTGGGCACTGTGCTTACAGAACTGGTAATAATAGCCTAAGCCGCTAGCTGTTACAAGGTTATAATAACAGGTATTCATCCAGGTACCTCCTTCAGCTAAACTTCGGTACAGTTCTAATACTTTACCGCCTGCAGGCATAAACATAGCATTGGTTAATGCTGCACCGTGAATAGATACAAATACCTTACAGGTAGAAAATAACATTACCTGTTGGTAGAAAGACAGGCCCATAACATCAATAACCTTAAAGCCATACGAAGTAAGAAGTTGAATCACTTCATCTTCGTTCTCAACTTTTCGTATCTGTTCATTTTTCCTCGAAATGTATATGTAATCGTAACTTTCTGCTCCGCTGACCTTTGTTTTGCACTTTTCAATGAGCTGGTGCTTTAAAGTTGCAATTAGTGAAGGATTAAAATTCCCTGAATTCGGGTTTGCAATTAATGTTACCTCGGATGCTTTAAGGCTAATATTTTTTGGAAGTTTTATAACTTCTTTAAAATTGTATAATGCAATGCTGTCATAAATAAACTTACCTGAATCTTCCGGAATAACCAGTGTAAAATTACGTGTATCTATAAGCGAGAGCTTAAGCAATGCCTCCGTTAGCCAATGATGGTAGCCGCTGCTCCAGTGATTGTGGATAAGCAAAATATTTTTTTCCTTGAGTTTAATGTTCTTAGAAAAAAAATATTTGTATAAAGCATATTTGTAAAAATGCTGCCTGTACTTTTTAGTAATATTCTGAAAGAGTGTTTCTTCAATCAGTCTGAAATTTTTCAACCCAATACCAGAATGTGTAAAGTAGCAATTGGTGTAATTTACAATGGGTAAAGATTCGCGGTAATTATTATAGGGTTGTGCTAAAACAGACTTAAAATCATCGGCATAATTTTCGGGTAGGATGACTTTCATTCAGATCTTTTTTACACAATCTGGCTAAGCTTCATCATATTGGTGCGGCCCCGTTCCTTAATAGGCGTACTGGCAATATTTATTACAAAATCGCCCGGTACCAATAGCCCTTGTTTACGTAGGAATGATTTGATCTCAGAAATAGTGTGGTCGGTGCTTAAATATTTGTCGTAATAAAAACCGTGCACTCCCCACAATAAACTTAAGGTGGTTAGCAGTAAATGGTTATCGGTAAAAATAAAAGTGTTGGCTTTTGGCCTGTGGCTCGATATTTTAAATGCGGTGTAACCCGAATTGGTCATAGATGCTATTGCTTTAACACCTGCCTGCCTGGCCATAACACATGCATTATAGCAAATAGAATCGGATATGAATGTGTGTGTTTGCAGTTGAGGATGATGTTCTTTATAGTAAATACTATTTTCATTTTCCTCAATATGCTTGGCAATGCGTTGCATATATTGCACAGCGCGCACAGGGTATTTACCTACCGATGTTTCTTCGCTTAACATAACTGCATCGGCTCCATCTAATACTGCGTTGGCCACATCATTTACCTCGGCACGGGTAGGAGAGAAGTTAGTAAGCATACTCTCCATCATTTGTGTGGCAATAATTACCGGCTTTGATGCTTCAATGCATTTACGCACCAACATCTTCTGAATAAGCGGTACACGTTCTGCATCTACTTCAACGCCTAAATCTCCACGCGCTACCATCACCGCATCGGCCATGTCAATAATATTATCTATTTCAAGTAATGCCTCTGGTTTCTCAATTTTGGCAACTACCTTGGCATGAGATTTCAGCTTCTTTATCTTCTCTTTAAGATCAACTACGTCGTTTACTGTACGCACAAACGATAAGCCGATCCATTCTATATTATTTTCCAATGCAAACTTTAAATCCTTCAAATCCTTTTCAGTAAGCGAAGGCATCGAGATACGTGTATTAGGCAGGTTAACGCCTTTTTTCGAATTAAGCATTCCGCCATAAACTACAACAGCTTTTACTTCATCTTTGCGATTAGTGGCTGTAACACGAAGCATTAATTTACCGTCGGCTATCAATACATTATCGCCAATGGCAACATCTTTTGGGAAAGTAGGGTAGGTTATAAAAACCCTCTTAGCATCACTCATGCAGGGTTTGGTGGTAATAACTATATGATGCCCAACAACAATTTCTACACCACCATTCACTACTTCGCCAATACGTAATTTTGGTCCCTGTAAGTCGGCAAGTACGCCCACGTAAGTGCCCATTTCTTTATTGAGCTGCCTTACATTGGCCAATATTTTTTTTACTGCTTCATAGTCGCCATGTGAGAAGTTGATGCGGCATATGCTCATGCCAGCTTGTATCATTTCTTTCAATACTTCTTTCGATGCAGAAGCAGGGCCTATGGTTGCTACTATTTTTGTTTTGTTTCCTATTTTCATACTGCTAAAATACCAAATTATGCTTCGACTTTAACGTTTGCACATCAATGCTATATGCACCCACTATTAAATCGGCTTTTTTTATTTGTTCTACCAATTGTTTCTTTTCATCTTCATCTACCGATCCTTTTATAATAAAAAAGTAATCCATTTGCTTATGCTCTTCTATAAGCATACCTTCTTTGCCTCTGTTGGCTATTAGGGTATAATCGCGGAAAAGCTCTTCCTGGTTAAAGGAAAACATAGAATGAAGGCTATGTTCTGTAGCATGGTCATCGGTCTTGGTAAGTTTTATACCGAACAGGTTATTCAGGGTCCAGCACAAACGATAATCCTTCTCATGGCAAACGATACCTATCAGGCAAAACTCATAGTCGTATTCAAACTGTAACCGTGTTTTCGACATGCTATGGTGTTGGAGTGTTTAATGCTGTCCATGTTTTTTCGGCAGCCATTTGTTCAGCACGTTTTTTTGAATAATGGCTTGCTTCAGCCTTAAGTTCGTGGTCAATGAATAGGCCTATCAAAAATGTTTTATCATCGGCATACCGGGCTTCTTCCATTACACGAAACTCGACAGATTTTTTTTCTTTTTGAGTCCACTCAATCAGTTTGCTTTTAAAATCGGTTTCGGTGTTTTCCAATTCATCCATATCAACATACAAAACAAATATCCTTTTAAGGATAAAATTTTTTGCCCGTTTATAACTGGTATCAAGATAAATAGCGCCAATAAGCGCTTCGAGTGCATTGCCGTATATTGAATTGCCTGCATAACCACCGGAATCTTTAGTGAGCATATCTTGCAGGCCCATTTTAATAGCTATGCCGTTAAGGTGATTACGACTTACAACTTTCGAACGCATTTTGGTAAGAAAGCCTTCATCTTTATAAGGAAACCTTCTGAACAGATGTTCAGCCACAATTGCATTTAATAATGCATCTCCCAAAAATTCAAGCCTTTCATTACTGGTTTTTGTATTTTCAGTTGTTGTGCCTCGTGTCATCGATTTATGCCGGAAAGCCATTTGGTAAAGCGAAATATTGCGCGGATAAAAGCCCAGTATGTTTTTTAACGAACCGGAAAGTTTTTTATCGCTGGAAAGAAGGCGCCGTAACACGATGAAGTAGAAATAAAAGTTTCCATACAAAAATAACAAAAACAAAGGTCTTTAGTCTTTTTTAGTAAAGGATAAGCATAGCGTATCTTTTACCTGTTCCGTCAAGAGTAACTTAGGACTAAAGAATGGGGTGAAAGTATATGAGTGTGTGTTGGGGCATCTTGTTGAGTTTTAATTCAATAGATTATATGAGTATTGAAGAATATGAAACTAATCAGCTATTTTAAACTCACCCTCAAAAAGAATTATGGCACTACCAAATATCAGAACTTTGTCATCCTTTAATTCAACTGTCATAAAACCTGTTCGTTCAGAAGATTGAAATGCGTGCAGTCTTTTTTTATTCAACTTCTGTGCCCAATATTTTGCTAAGAAGGTTTGTACCCCACCAGTAACAGGGTCTTCATTTGTCCCGGCCCAGGGCCAGAAGTAACGGTAGTGAAAATCATAGTCAGGGGTATTTGATGGGGCCGTTACTAATACTCCATTTATATTTTCATAAGATTTTAGTAGTGCGTTAAAATCAGGTTTTAGTTCCGCTAAAATTTTGGAGTCTTTTATTTCTAAAAGAATGATTTTGTTTTTTTGGCTATAGGAAGTATTTGAGACTTGATCTAATCCCAATGCAACCAGCATAGCAGAGGGAACTTTTATTGCTGTTGTGTCGTAAACGGGAAACTCCATGATTATTTTGTCGCCGTCCTTTTTTACAACTAGTTCTAACTGCTCACCGGTAATAAAGAGTATATCAAGAGCATCTGTGGTAGCAAATATTACTTTGGCAGATGCAAGAGTGGCATGTCCACATAGTGGTATTTCTTTTTTAGGTGAAAAATATCTTATGCTGTAAGTGTTTCTATTATTATTTTGTTTTATAAACGCAGTTTCAGAAAATCCAATTTCTTTTGCAATTTTTTGCATTTTATCATTCTCTATTTCCTTATTCAGAAAACAAACGCCCGCAGGATTTCCCTTAAACGGCTCATTTGTGAAAGAATCAACAAAATAGGTCTTCATCTTTTAGATTTTTATTTTAAGGGCGAAGTGAAACTGCAAAATACCATAGCAAGCAAAGTTACAAACTTTGTATGTTTATAGCTACTGGTCACGCTTTGCTAAAACTTCAGAAGCGGGAGAAAAACAAAAATCATTAGCTTCTTTTAACGAGATTCTTATATTTGTATACATAGACCATCAGTATTAAAAGGGTATGAGCAAGATTCTATTGATAGAAGATAATAACGAGATGAGAGAAAACACCTCGGAAATTCTTTCTCTGGCAAATTATAAAGTAATAACTGCTGAGAATGGCAGGATAGGTGTCGAAAAGGCTAAGAAAGAAAGGCCTGATCTGATCATCTGCGATATAATGATGCCTGATATGGATGGGTATGAGGTATTAGATATATTAAGTAAAACCCCTGAAACAGCAGGTATTCCCTTTATATTTTTGAGCGCTAAAGCTGAAAAGACAGATATGCGCAAGGGCATGAATATGGGTGCCGATGATTACCTTACCAAGCCATTTGATGAGGCTGAACTGTTCAATGCAATTGAAGTAAGATTGAAACGCAGCAATTCATTCCGGAAAAATTATTCGCACGATATAAACGGTTTGGTGCAATTCATTTCGGAGGCAAAAGAATTTAGCCTACCCATAAGCAGTGCATCCGATTATAAGATAAGAGTATATCCTAAAAAAGAAGGCTTATATGGCGAAGGAGATAATCCATCTATTGTTTACCTGGTAAATAAGGGTAAAATAAAAACATGGAAAATGAGTGGCGATGGTAAAGAATTTATTACCGGTATATATGGTCCAGGGGAATATTTTGGGTATGTATCAATATTAGAAGGCACAAATTATGCCGATTCAGCAACTGCACTCGAAGATACTGAGGTGGCAATTATTCCTCGGCATGATTTTCTTTCGTTGATATATTCCAATAATGAAATATCGGCACGGTTTGTTAAAATGCTTGCTAACGATATACGAGAGAAAGAAGAGCGGTTGCTTGGCCTTGCCTTTAATTCGGTAAGGGCCCGTGTTGCCGATGCTCTTATAAACCTGCAAAAGAAAAATGAAAGCAGTACTTCAATACGCATTCCGCGCGATGACCTTGCAAGTATAATTGGTACTTCAACTGAATCGTTGATTCGAACATTATCTGATTTTAAGCAAGAGAAATTGATAGAGACAGATGGGCGTGAAATAAAGGTGCTTAACCT
>Ga0207054_1015_pt1 | contig 74549 bp, 63 predicted proteins | sample Alteio_BWMinCont_60_FD_153288 | JGI IMG/M metagenome (GOLD analysis project Ga0207054, IMG submission 153288) | Enriched cells from forest soil in Barre Woods Harvard Forest LTER site, Petersham, Massachusetts, United States -... | ecosystem: Environmental > Terrestrial > Soil > Temperate forest >... | reverse complement strand
ATTTGCAGGAACAAGTACTTTTTTCATTCGTAATTCCTAATTCGTAATTTTTAATTGACTAATATGTTCCGTTAAATCGATAAGCGGAGAATAAGAAATGTGCGAATAAATGACTGGCTTAATATCATCTCGGGCTTCAAGCAGTTTAGGCAGTTCTTCTAATTGATTCGGGAAAAGCATTTTACCTGAATGCTCGTTAGCTAATTGATACATTAAATGATGGTCGGCAATGGTGTGGGTTAATTCTAGCTGAACAGGTGTTAAATTAAATTCTCCTTTTTTTGTATAAAGTTCGGTCCCTACTTTTACACTGGCTTCATAACTATACATACCTGCCTGCAATTGGCCAGCATTTAAGTGGTATGCATTAGAGGTACGGTTAAAGGTGAAAGAGAATTTTTTGCCTTCTGAATTGGTAATTACCATATTCACTTCCGGATCATTAATTAACTGGTAGCTGGGGTTATAAAGCTCTGCATCCATCTCCACCGGTTCATCTTCTTTAAAACTGTTAGGGCAGTGTATACGGAAAAAGCTCTTGTCATCTTTTACAGCCAGGTACTGAACTGTTTTGGTAATAAGCTCATCAAATATCTTATGGTTTTTATGGTCAAGGTAATCTTGCAGCTTCCACCTGAACAGGCCTTCACCGGCTATGATGCAAAGCTTTGCGCTGCCCGACGCATTGAAAGCCATGAGCGGGTAACTAGTGGTAACGCTCTGTATCTTCTGGTTGAATAATACATTCAGTGATGGGCTAACTAAATAACTTGTACCAAATGGTGCAGATAGGGCAGGAAGCTGACTAACATAGTTCTTGAAATCGTCGCTGAGAGTAAAGAGTGAAAAGTTGTTCGTCATTGTAGCTTCAGCATCACTGGCTCTATTGCCATAACTACTTATTTTTAAACCAGAGTTTTGCTGATTGAATGCAGATAAGTTCGATTCACCGCCAATAATATAAATAACCGGAATGTTTAATTGGTTAATGCTTTGCAGTACTTGAGTAATAGTATTGGTTACAGATGGCAGCTGGTTTAATATTACAAGGCAGTACTTATTTAGTTCGCCATGAAATTTGTCTGGTATAAACGTTTCTGCTTCAAAGCCATCGGTGCTGTTAATGCTTTCGGTAATAGCAGCCACATCGGGGTGTGGGTTCGATAATATAAGTATATGCTGCTTTTGGTCGAGTACATGTATATATACATCCTGCCTGTTGTTAGTTATGTTTTCTTCACCTTCAACCGGTTCGAGTTTTATTACATAATGTTTTAAGCCTGCCGATTTTGCTGTAAGCTGTACGGGTACGCTCAGGTGAAATACTTGAGAAGAGAACGCAATTGGTTTTACAAATAGCTTGTCTTCTTTACCACCGGTTGCATCCGTTACTGTAAGTGTAGATGTTTTGCCTTGCAGCTTTTGTGCATCTAAAATAACCTGTAAGGGGAAAGTATTGCCCAGGAATGCTGAGGGGTTGTGGTCGACTTTGGTTACAATAGCATCACGGGTAACAATGGTATCACCTAAAGCTATGGTATATATATTGCTCTTTATGGCACGTGCTGCATAGAGTGGGTTGAAGCCTTTATTGTAAATACCATCAGATGCTACAATTACCGCACCCAGGTTTTTACCATAATAACGTTTTGTTATTCCATCGAATAAAGAAGATATATCGGTTTCTTTTTCGGTATAGGTATAGCTCATACTGTCTGCCACCTCATTACCAAAGGACATAATACGCACATCATATTTACCTGATAGCTCGTTAATTACTTTGTCCCACGCAGCGGGGTAGGTATGCTTATAAAATGTGGAGTCTTTCCCGGCAACTATCGATGCAGAATTATCCTGTGCAATAATCACAATAGGTTTTTCTATAGTATTTTTTGCACTGCGTATTAAAGGCGAAAGAAATAAGAAGACTAAAAATGAAACAAGCAAAAAACGCAACGAGGTCATTGCCCATTTTAATGCAGGGCGCATTTCTGCTGTGCGGGTATCTTTATAATAAAATGCTGCTGCATATACCACCCCTGCCAATGGGCAAAGTAGTAAAAGCCATGCAGAATATCCGATGCTGAAAGACACTATATTTTTATTTAAACTAGGTTAGCATTCCGCCGCAAACCTGTATTACCTGCCCGGTAATATAGGAAGACCAGTCGGAAGCAAGGAACGCAACAGCATTAGCTACATCATCTGCTGTGCCGCCTCTTTTTAGTGGTATTGATTCTCTCCATTGTGCAACTACTTTTTCATCGAGCGCACCGGTCATTTCGGTTTCAATAAAGCCGGGAGCAACCGCATTGCAACGTATACTGCGCGAGCCCAATTCAAGTGCTATTGATTTGGTGAAACCAATAATTCCTGCCTTTGATGCTGCATAGTTCGATTGCCCTGCATTGCCGCGTATGCCCACTACTGATGTAATATTGATGATAGAACCCTTACGCTCCTTGAGCATTGGGCGCTGTATAGCTTTGGTAAGGTTGAATACCGATTTAAGATTGGCCTTTATAACTGCATCAAATTGTTCTTCGCTCATGCGCATTAATAAACCATCTTTAGTAATACCGGCATTGTTTACCAGTGTATCTACTTTGCCAAACTCGGCCAATACATCGGTTACCAGTTGTTCTGCCGCTTTATAATCTGCTGCATCCGAATGATATGCTTTGGCTTTCACCCCTTTAGCCTGAATTTCGGCTTCCAGTTCTTTTGCTTTAGCTTCCGACGACAGGTAGGTAAATGCAACATTTGCACCCTGTTCTGCCATTTTCAACGCAATGCCTCTTCCAATCCCTCTTGAGGCACCTGTAACTATAATGGTTTGATTTTGTAATAGTTTCATTTTACAAATTTGGTTAATCGGCAATTCAAATAATTGCCTACATTTGATTGTCAAAAATAGCATAAAAAGTACCCCGTTATGAAAAAAATATTGGCCCTGTTAGTGTGTATTGCTTTTTTATCTTTTGCAAAGGCTCAGAGCTTTGAAATTGGCGGCCGTTATATGGCAATGAGTAATTGGTTCTTTAATTCGAATGTGACTAATTCTGGTGGAACACAAGGCAGCGCTACAGAAGATTATGCCGCTTCGTATTCTTATTCCTACGGACTTCACCTGGCATATAATTTTACCGACCACACCGGCCTCGAAGTGAATTTAATGATGGCCTCGCTTACCCAATCTTATACAGGCAATTTTGCTTCTTCGCCGGGTTTTGTATACAATGACTATAGCACTGTTGGTTTTCCGTATTATCCTTCGGGCGATTATAAAGCTACTTCAACCATCAACGCAATTCAAATACCGGTTATGTTCAGGTTTTTATCGGGTAACGGAGCGTATGTAGAAGCGGGTCCGCAAATAGAACTTGTTTCGAATGCAAATTATGCTGCTACTTATAAGGAGGGACCAATATCATCCTATAACGAAAACACCAAACCATATTATACTTCTAATTATTTCTCCGGTGTGTTAGCCTTTGGTAATAATATCAGGCTTGCCAAGTCATTCTTCTTTAATATCAACCTTCGCCTTATCTACGATTTCACCGATTTAAAAGGTGTTGATGCTATGGGTGAAAATATGAAAGACAGTAGGTTATATTCCGGTGCAACACCCATGTATAGCAGTTATGCTCCTACCAATGCAGTTTCTGCTTCATTTGGCGTAGGATTTGTTTACCGATTCGGTCACGATTTTTAATCTTTTCTTATTATGCAATTTACACAGATCCCTTACCAGCGCCCTGATATAGGTTCGTTAACCAAGCGTATGAATGCGCTCATTATTGATTTTAATAATGCTAACGAGCAAAAGCAAGTTGAACTAGTAGACGAAATTAACAAACTGCGGAATCATTTCGAAACCATGTATTCGTATGCAAGTATACGCTACACGCAAGATACAGCGAATAAACAATATCAGGATGAGCAGGATTTTTTTGATGCTAACGAACCGGCTTACACTGGCTTAGTGACAGAGTTTTACAGAGCACTTACCCAATCGAAGCACAAAACAGGCCTCGAAAAGAAATTCGGAAAGCAGTTGTTCAGTATTGCTGAAATGAAGCTTAAAACATTTTCGCCTGAAATAGAACCTGATTTAGTTTTAGAGAATCAATTGAGCAGCGAGTACACTAAGCTTATTGCTTCGGCTCATATACAGTTCGACGGTAAGGAGCTGAGCCTTTCGGAACTATCGCCTTACCTCACATCGCATGAGCGCGAGACAAGGAAAAATGCGAACATAGCCAAGTATAAGTTCTTTACTGAAAAATCGGCTGACCTTGACCGTATATATGATGAGCTTGTAAAACAACGTACTAAGATTGCACGCAAGCTCGGCTTTAAAACATTTACTGAGTTGGCATACATGCGCCTTATGCGCCACGATTACAATGCGGCAATGGTAAAGAATTACCGTGAGCAGATTCGTAAATATGTGGTGCCATTGGTTAGTGAACTAAAAGCTAAACAGGCAAAACGTTTGGGTTTAGATAAGCTGAAATTTTATGACGAAGCTCTTTTGTTCAAGACCGGCAATGCACGTCCTAAAGGCGATGAGAAGTGGATGCTGAATAAGGCAAAGCAAATGTATGATGAGCTTTCTCCTCGTACATCAGAGTTCTTTTCGTACATGCTCGATAATGAAATGATGGACCTGGTATCGAGAAAAAATAAAGCGGCAGGTGGCTATTGCACATTTTTAAATGATTACAAGAGCCCATTCATATTTGCCAATTTTAATGGAACCATGCACGATGTTACGGTGCTTACGCATGAGGCAGGGCATGCCTTCCAGGGATATTCCAGCCGTAACTATACCATACCCGAATACTACTTTCCAACTTTCGAAGCCTGCGAAATACATTCCATGAGCATGGAATTTTTGACATGGCCATGGATGAAGTTGTTTTTTGAAGAAAGCACCGACAAGTTCCTGTTCGAGCATTTGGTAGGAGCATTGCAGTTTTTGCCGTATGGCGTAACTGTTGATGAATACCAGCACTGGGTATACGATAACCCCGATGCAACACCGGTAGAAAGGAAACTACAGTGGAGAAACATTGAAATGAAATATTTGCCACACCGCGATTACGATGAAAATGCTTACCTGCAATCAGGCGGATTCTGGCAGCAACAGGGGCATATATACCAAAGCCCATTCTATTATATCGATTATACACTTGCACAGGTTTGCGCATTGCAATTCTGGAAGAGATCAAATGATGACCGCAAGTCAGCTTTAAAGGATTACGAAGACCTTTGTAATGCAGGTGGAAGCCAATCGTTTTTAGATCTGGTTAAGTTAGCCAAGCTTACTTCACCTTTTGAAGATGGTTGCTTAGAGGGTGTTACTGCTGAAGCCGGTAAATGGATTCATTCTATTGACGACAGCCAGCTGAACTAAATAGCCTCGGCTACTATAAAGGTACTGCCTCCTACAAAAACCAGATCATCTTTTGTTGCACTTTTTTGTGCTGCAAATAATGCTTCTTTAACAGATGTGTAGCATTCGCCTTTCAATTTGTACTTAGCTGCAACTGTAGCTAATTCCTTTTCATCAAGCGCACGCGGAATATTCGCTTTGCAGAAATAATAAGTTGCATCCTTCGGCAGCAGTGATAAAACTTTGTCCGGTTCTTTATCATTCACCATACCTATTACAAAATGCAGGTGCTTGTATTTTACCGTACTCAATTGATGAATCACTTCTTTTATTCCGGCTTCGTTATGGCCTGTATCAGCAATGGTTAAGGGGTTGTTGGAAACAGTTTGCCATCTGCCCAACAAGCCTGTTTGTTTCACTACATTGGCAATACCATCTTGTATATTCGTTGTGCTAATCTTATATCCCGCTTCATTTAATACATCTATAGTTGCAAGCACGGTGCAAATATTCTTCTGCTGGTAAAACCCATTAAGTTCTGAATGCAGTTCCGTTAAATAAGTTTTGCCCTCTTTCAGAATATCCATTACCAAATAAGGCTGATTGTTTTTTGCAGATGTATGAACATTAGCAACACTATATATTGAATCTGCAAAACGAATAGGAGAATGTCTCTCACTTGCTTTGTTTACGAATACTGCTTTTGTCTCTTGTTGTGTTTCGCCTATTACTACTGGCTTCCCGGGTTTAATAATGCCTGCTTTCTCTACTGCTATCTTAGGCAGTGTGTCTCCCAATAATGCAACATGGTCGTAACTAATGTTGGTTATTACCGATACTACAGGCTCGACTATATTGGTAGAATCTAACCTGCCGCCAAGGCCTGTTTCAATCACTGCTATCTCACATTTTTCTTTTGCAAAATACCAGAAGGCCATAGCTACACTCAACTCAAAAAAGGAGCAATCCATTTGCTCGATGAGTTGCTTGTGTGCGTTTGTGAAATCTATTACATCCTGCTCAGGCATGGGTATTCCGGCAATCTTTATACGCTCTCTAAAATCTTTCAGGTGAGGGGAAGTATGTAAGCCCACATTTTTATACCCGGCACTTTGCAGTATAGATGCTAAGTAATGCGATGTAGAACCTTTGCCATTGGTGCCTGCAATATGGATAACTGGAAACTTGTTCTGAGGATTATCAAGAGCGTTGCAAAGCTTAATTATATTATCTAAACCTCCTTTATAGGCAATGTTGCCAACCCGCTGGAATATAGGTAAGCGCTTATACAGGTAGTCTAATACTTCGCTGTATGTATTCATAAATATTTTAACGAAATACGCCAGTAAACTTTTCTCCGGCCGTGTTTATCCATCCCCTGAACATGGATGAAGTATTGAACGGAGTACAAATGGTTCCCTGATTATCGATAGAGATGAGCCCGCCCTCACCGCCCAACAGGGCAACCTTCTTCATGGCTTCGGCAGTAGCTTGTGCAAGTGTTAAGCCCTTATATTCCATCAATGCTGAAATATCGTAAGCCACCACATTGCGGATGAAGTATTCACCTTCTCCGGTACACGATACAGCGCAGGTTTTGTTGTTAGCGTACGTGCCTGCACCAATAAGAGGTGCATCACCAACACGCCCGAATTTTTTATTGTTTATTCCTCCTGTCGATGTGGCAGCAGCTACATTTCCCTGGTTATCTAATGCCACGCAACCTACCGTGCCGTATTTCTTTGTTCCTTCAGGTATGCCATCACCTGCCCATGAATTAGGGCTATCAGTATCTTTTGTGGCCAGCCATTGCTGGTGGCGTTCTTCATCATAAAAGTACGATGGGTCAACTATTTCCAAGCCCATTTCTTTGGCAAATTTCTCGGCGCCTGCACTGGCGAGCAATACGTGCTTTGTTTTTTCCATAACTGCACGTGCACCCGAAATAGGGTTGCGCACCGTATGTACTTCTGCAATAGCACCTGCTTTCAGGTTTTTGCCATTCATAATGGCGGCATCCATTTCATTTATACCATCGCTGTTAAATACCGAGCCTTTACCAGAATTGAACAATGGGCTGTCTTCCATTACCCTTACAGCTGCTTCTACTGCATCAACAGCCGAACCACCTTTGCTCAGGATATTGTACCCTGCCTGCAATGATTCTGAAAGTTTATCGTGGAATTCCTTTTCTTTTTCAGGGCTAACTGTCCCTGGCATCAGGGTTCCGGCACCGCCATGTATCGCTATCGCGTAATTTCCCATATTTATATCGAATGATGATAAATTATAAGCTTGTCAAAAGTAGGTAAATTTTATATGAGAGTAGATTTGTATTTTCGTGAGGTGAAAAAAATATTTCTCCCTATACATTACCTTAATTATTTGCTCAGGGCAAAAACCCTTCACGGTACTCACTCTGCTTTTGTGTATGAGTTCTACCAAAAGGTTATTGCCGGCGACCATGAGTATTACGATTTTGCACCTATTGAGCACTTGCGCTCTATGCTGCTTAAATCGGATGAAGAAATTGAGGTGGTTGATTTTGGAGCAGGTGCTAAGCACTTCGACAAGCTCAGTGTGACAAAGAGGAATGTTAAAGACATTGCTGCCAAATCGGCCATACCTGCCAAGCAAGGCCGCATGTTATTTCGCCTGGTAAACTTTATGCAGCCTAAAACAATGTTGGAAATTGGCACATCGCTGGGTATAAGTACGCTCTACCAAGCCAAGGCTTGCCCCAATGCTGATTTTATAACTATGGAAGGCAGCCTGGAAACAGCAAAGCTGGCTGCGAAGAACTTCCACTTGTTAAAGTCAAACAACATAAAGCAGGTTACAGGCAACTTTGATGAAACCTTGCCACAGGTATTAAAAACACTTCCTGCCCTCGATTATGTATTCTTCGATGGTAATCACAAAAAGGAACCTACACTCAGCTATTTTAAGCAATGCCTGCCTCTGGCATCTGATAATTGTGTGTTTGTATTCGATGATATACGCTGGTCGAATGGTATGTACCAGGCCTGGAAGGAGATAATTAAAGAACCTTCGGCAACCGTAACTATCGACCTGTTTTCATTCGGACTCGTGTTTTTCCGCAAAGGGCAGGTAAAGCAACATTTCACGTTAAAAGTCTAATTAAAGGCCATTACCCCAAAAATTATTGAAATCATTTATGCCACTAAAACACAAAAACACTAAAAAATACACACCAAATTGTTTAGTGGGATTTTGTGATTTTGTGTTTTTGTGGCAAAAAACTAGTTTTAGATAGTTTATAATGTCACAGCACCACCATCTATAAAAATTAAAACAACATGATTGCTTTTGGTATATTCGCATATTCTTAAAGGAGATGGAAAATATAATTGAGCTTATTGGAATAAGTAAAGTTTATAAAATGGGTGTAGAGACCATTAACGCTCTCCATTCCGTAACTCTGAATATTAAAAAGAACGAGTATGTAGCGCTTATGGGCCCTTCTGGCTCGGGGAAGTCTACACTTATGAATGTGCTCGGCTGCCTTGATACTCCTACGGGCGGACAATACATTTTAAATGGTATTTCGGTAGATAAAATGCTCGATAACGACCTTGCTGAAGTACGGAACAAACAAATTGGTTTTGTGTTCCAGACCTTTAACCTGTTGCCACGCAGCACCGCATTAGATAATGTTATGTTGCCTATGATATATGCGGGTATGACCAAACTGCAACGCAAGGAAAGAGCCGAAGAAGTATTACAACAAGTAGGCTTGAAGGGCAGAATGATGCATAAACCAAACGAACTATCAGGCGGACAGCGCCAGCGTGTAGCGGTGGCCCGTGCACTGGTAAACCGCCCTGCTATTATACTTGCCGATGAACCCACCGGTAACCTCGACTCAAAGACTTCAGTGGAAATTATGGGCCTTTTTGAGGATATTCATAAAAAAGGAAATACCATTGTGCTTGTTACGCACGAGGAAGATATTGCCCGCTACGCTCACCGTATTATCCGTTTAAAAGATGGTGGTGTAGAATCTGACGAGGTGAATGACAATCCGATATTAGCTAATGCTATTTAGTAGTGTGTCATACTGAGATTGTCGAAGTATGTTCCGTTCTTTACCACTAAGAACACAAGGAAAAGACACACAAAGTTTCACAAAGTTTTAATTGTTGTCGAAGTGCTGTTCTCTCTGCGTTCTTTGCGTGCCCTCACTTAGCGTTCTTTGCGGTAAAAAAACGTAACCGCAAAGTTCACAAAGTAAACAGCCCGCAGAGTTCGCAAAGTTTTTCGATTCTTAATTCTTAATTGATTTTAGGGGGTACCAACTGCTACCACCCTGTTACAGGTTAAGTCGTTGATTTTCAAAACAATAGAAGAAAATATTTTTTACATTTTGCTACCCCCCCCTTTGCCCGCAGTAGCTTTAGCGAAGGCGGGGTACTCCGATAAAATAATTGGCGGAAAGTGGCGGTTTCTGGCGGTATTATATCTTTTTTTCTATCCCTTCCCAAAAAATAGTTGAGGGCTTAATATTCAATTTCAGATACTATTTCAAAGAGCTATGTCAAATATAGGCTATAAGTTTAGTATATGTAATATAATGATGAATGAATTATCAACAACTCAAAAGTCGTTTATAAATAAATTCCGTAACTTAGTTCCTAATTAAACCACTCAAATAAATAATGAAGACATTATTAATTCTAATAGTATTTTTCTTTACTCTAACTGCTTTTGGGCAACAGGCCTTACATGATAGTAGTGTTAATGAAGCTCAGATAAAGAAAATGTTATTAGGTAAGTGGGTTGATGATATCGATAGCACATTCAAAATTGAAATAACCAATGATTCGATTTATTATTTGAGACCTATTCTGCCTGGCGAAGATCCTTCCCCAAGAGCTTACGACTATATTGTTACTAAAAAACATTGTGGGGCTAGTTTCGTTAAGAGCAAAACCGGTTTTTATCTTGTCAAGTCTTTGGTTGTAAAAGGAAGATTAATAGAGGCATGTAAGCCAATACAGTTTATTAGTAAGAATAAAATAGTTCTATACCAAAGCAGAGAAGAAACCGAAGTTTATAGCAAAGATTTGGAGGAGCATCTAAAAAGATGTAAATAAATCCATATCTTCCTATTTAATCTCTCCCAACTTCACCTTCTTCAATTATTTACTCCAACTCCAAACAGGCCATTGAAGCATAGTTTGCAGAGGTAAGAAACTCAGTAATTGTTTCAGCGTGACTTTCCAGGAAATTAATCAGTGCATCTGTTGTAACATTACCAATACGTAACCAGATTACTTTTGGAGGATGACTATATAGGATAGAAAAGGAGCTGAAATCGGAGTCAAACGTAATTATTGAGTAGGAATTATTTTTTGCAAAATCCCATATTTCTTTATCGGTGGCATTTTCTAATCCAATTTCCCGGACTTGCACAGAGCCTGGAAAAATATTTTGAATCTTTTTTACTACGCGATAGGAGATATTCTGATCAAAAAGTATTTTCAAGAAGCTTTAAGGATTTTATGTTCCTTATCTGCTGCATAAGATAGTACAGCATTAATATCATCCATAGTAAGTTCCGGATAATCATTTATAATACCTTCTTTGCTCATTCCTGATGCAAGCCAAGACAGTATATCATAAACTGTAATACGTAATCCACGTATACATGGCTGTCCAAACCTTTTATTTGGCTCTATGGTTATTATTTCTGAATAATGCATTCTACGTAGCTTATATAGCAAATATACAAAAAAACCAAATGGATTTGCCACAGATTCACAGATTTCTATTCTGAAATATTCTTCTCCGTGTTCCTCTGTGCTCTTCGTGTCTCCGTGGTTAAGGAATCAACGAATCTCCGCCAGTTTCTCCTTCTTCAAACCTTCATTAATGGGTGCCAACCTTTTTGCCTGTGCTACCCATTTCGCCCATTGTTTCTGATAAGTTTCATCATTTAACTTTACCGACTCTGCACATTGCTGTGTAGGTTGGGCATCGGCATTCTGCATGGCATCAAATAAGGTCTTCATTTTTTGATCGAGGTCGCCAAGCTTCAGCGAATCACAATTTCGTATAAAGGCTTTCAGCGAATCTGATAGAGGTGATTTCATTTTAGGTAGTAATACCAGTGCCTGTTTTTTTATGGATTCAATTTCTTTCAAAGCTTTTATCAAATCGCTTCGGTGCGAATAGCAGAGCAAGGAATATTGCAATTGCTGTTTGAGTGCAAGGGCAGATACATTTACACGCGGGTCCATAACTACGGCAAAGAACTGTGAATACTTTTTGCCATCTACCTTTAAGGTTATGGTATAGGTATCGGGTATGGCCCAAGGCGCTGTTGCGGCGGGGGCTGTTTCGCCTACAACTGCCGATATAGGGTATTCAGCAGGCACATCAAGCGGAGCCAAACGCATATCCCACAAAAAGCGGTGCGAACCTGAATCGGCAGAAAGTATTTGCTGTGGCCTTATCCAGTATAGCGGAATGTTCACCGGCGGTATAGGATACATAGTATCCTTGCTGCTGTAATGGCGTATTACCTGTCCGCTAAAATCAGATACATCAAGCGTTATTTCACCTTTTGCTTTAGCCGAAAGATAATAATCTATTATCGCTCCATCAGGCGGATTTTTTCCTGCGGGTTCATCTGCCGGCATAGGAGTATCGGGGTACATATCCCACCGCACGCGGTATGCGTTCTCAGGTTTATATAATATTACATTTTGCTTTACTGCATCGGCAGTCATTTGCCTTAATGGAGTAATATCATCCAGTATCCAAAAAGAACGGCCATGTGTTGCAACTATAAGGTCATTATCTTTTATGGTTAAATCGCGAATAGAACAGGCAGGCATATTTAACCGCAGCGATTGCCAGTGGTCTCCATCATCAAACGATACATAGGTGGTTGTTTCAGAGCCTGCAAACAATAAACCTTTTCGGATAGGGTCTTCTTTCACCACATTAATAGGGTCGTTGGCTAAGCCATTAATAATCTCTTTCCATGTACCTCCACCGTCAGTGGTTTTATAAATATGCGGGTGTGTATCATCCAGCTTCGAACGGTTTACTGCTGCATAGGCGCAGTTTACATTGGTATGGCTGGCATCCATCAGGCATATCTTACTCCAGCAGGTAATAGCATCAGGCGTTACATTCTTCCATGTTTTTCCTCCATTGCGGGTTACCTGTATGTAGCCATCATCTGTCCCAGCCCAAATTGTATTGCTGTCAATAGGTGAGGGGGCAAGTGTATAGATCACACCACGTGGCGGCATTTTTTTCATCGAGTCTGCAGCATATACGCCAACGCTAGCTGGTATATCGTAGCTGGTGCGTGTTAAATCAGGGCTAATAGTTTGCCATGAGTTTCCTCCGTCGCGAGTTTTGAAAACTACATTGCCTGCAAAGTATAATGTCTTTTTATCGATGGTAGAAAACACAATTGGAGCAGTACGTAAAAAACGATACTTACCATATTTTGTAGCATCCGGAGAAATATCCTGAGCCTGGCCTGTGCGTTTATCATATTTCGAAATTTTACCACCATATACAATATTTGCATCAAGCGGGTCGGCTACCACATAGCCATATTCCTCTGCTGCAACCGGGTGCCAATCGCGCATGGTTACTCCTCCATCATTGCCACGCGAAGCAATACCAACTGAACCACTTTCTTGCTGGCCGCTATAAACGTTATAAGGGAAAGCATTATCAGCGCTTACGTGGTACAATTGTGCAGTAGGCTGGTTATACCACGACCCCCATGTTTCGCCACCGTTAACTGTTACTGCGGCGCCTTGGTCTCCCGCTAATAACATCACATCGGTATTATCCGGATTTATCCATAACCTGTGGTAATCGTCTCCGCCCGGTGCGCCCTTAAAGCCTTTCCATGTTTTACCGCCATCAACCGATTTCCATACTACTACATTTACATCATATACTATATCTGCATTTTTAGGATCCGCTTTTATCTCGGCAAAATCATCGCCACGATCCCAAAGTCTTACATCATCAGTCAATAATTTCCATGTATTACCGCCATCATCACTACGGTATTCGCCTCCGCCTTTTCTCGAATCTACTGTTGCATATAACCTGTTATGATTACTTGGGGCAATACAAAACCCTACCCGTTGCAAGCCCTGCTCGGCAGTGGGTAAGCCACCCGATAATCTGTTCCATGTTGTACCACCATCTGTCGATTTGTATAAACCGCTGTTCTTGCCTGAAAAATAACAGTTCTCCCATGGCCCGTTGCGTGCCATAAATAAGTCGGCATAAACTATTTGCGAATTGGTTGGGTCGATAGTAACCTGTATGGCTCCAGTGTTTTCATCAATGTATAAAACCTTCTGCCATGTTTTTCCTCCATCAATAGTGCGGTAAACACCACGTGTTTCATTCGGTCCGTAAGGATGCCCTAATACTGCTGCAAAAACCTTGTTCTCATCTTTCGGGTCGATACTAATGCCGCCAATTTGTTGCCCGTCATCAAGCCCAAGGTGTGTCCATGTTTTTCCACCATCAACCGATTTGTACATTCCATTACCAATAGAAAGATCGGGGCGTTCAACACCTTCACCACTAGCTGCATATACCACATTCGGGTTCGATGGAGCAACAGCCACATCACCTATTGAACCGGTCGATTGTTCATCAAATACAGGGTTCCATGTTCTGCCATAATCATTGGTTTTCCATACTCCGCCATCGTTCACGCCTATGTAAAATACATTCGGTTGTTGCTGAACGCCACATGCACCTATGGTACGGCCACCACGGTAGGGGCCAATCATTCTCCATTTCATACAATTGAAGAGAGAAGGATTATAGGGTTGTGAAAATGAGTGGAATGAAACAGATAGGAAAAATAGGGTTACTGCAATTTGTTTAGCAAGTACGTTTGTTTTCATAATTAGAGTATCAAATTGTTGCTAAAATACCTCATTTAGTGAAAATGACTAAAATGTTTTTTGCCACAAAAACACCAAAACACAAAACCCCACTAAACTAATTTGTGTGCAGTTTATTTGTGTTTTGGTGCTTTAGTGGCAGATTAATAATAAAATAAATTCTATAGTAAGGCATTAATTTCCGCCGCCACCATTATCGGTATCGGTAGAGAATTTCCTGAGGAAGAGGGTCTTCTTGTTCGAGTTGGTAGGCAAGGTGCCGAATGTGTATTTACCCTTATCTGTTTTTTGCTCTCTCTTATCCGATTTAAGCACTGTTATTGCAGTCATAAATTCGTTATTGGATGATAGCGCCTGCATAAACCCGTTCACGTAATTAAAGTAATACCAGTGTTGCGAATCGAGTTCGATGTATATGTTTATTTCATCGGCACCACGTTTCTTTTTAAATTCGATCTTGCCATCGCAAAGCTTGTTCACCATCGTTTTACCTATGCTTCCTACACCAATCTTACCATCAGATACATAAGAATGTGTCTGGTTGTTCCACTTCATATTAAGCTGGCTGAAGAAGAGTGTAGACTGAAGTCCCTTAGGGATCTTCTTGGCTGTTCCGTATAGTGTTAATTGTGAAATGAGTTTATCTGCTTCTTCTTTACCCAATAACTGGCGAAGGTTCTTTTGTACATCACCCTTGCTCACGTCAATTGGCTTAAGGCTACCCATATTGCTGAAGTCGGTGGCCATTTTATCAAGAGCCCCATCATCGAATAAAAAGTTGAGTAACACCATTATGTTGGCCTCAACCGAATCGCGTACCAGGTAATCAGTCATACTTCCTACAGTCTGCATATCCACAGGGCCGTAATCAGGGCCAAGGTTCATTACACCTTCTCCGTAAATTATACAGCGGCGGGTATCAAGGCTTACATAATTACCGGGTAACGATTGCTCAATGAGTTTTTCTGTGCTGGCAATACGGTATTGCTGTGTAGGTTTATCGAAAGCTAAGTAACCACTATCAGGTAATACTGCAATATCTTTTTTGCCGTTAACCAATGGCGATAAGAATGCACCGTACATGTGTATTGAATCGGTAGCTGCTAACACCGGCGATGCCGCAAGAGGCGTATTGCTTTCGTTTACAGGATGGCCCAAAATTGGTATCTGTACATTGGTCGGGTCAATTTGCGCTGTGAACCTTACCCATGCAATTTTAATTTCGTTACACTGGTGCATAATACGGGCTTCACCATCAAAGTAAAGGAACTGTGCAGTAGCTTTCAAGGTAACTCCACCCTGGTAACTGAAATTAGGGCTGAGGTTAAAGTGAGCTGTATCGGCAATGGTAGTGTTAGCAACCGTTTGGTGTGTGGTGTCAACGTGTATGTTACTGAAGTAGATAGGTTTTTTATTTTTTATTTCATCTACATAATCATAATAACCAGAGCCACTGTAGTTTTTACGAGATGTAATACTCAGATCGGCATTATAAATATGGTGGTACTTTGTAACGGTGTTGGCTGTAATTTCTGCATGTATCAGCGGTTCCATTATAGCGCTTTTATGCACAAGTATCTTTCCGCTATCCGGAATAATTTGCGCATCGGCAATATTTATAAACGGAACTTTATGCGCTGTAATAAGGAAGTCCTTTATACTGAAACGGGCCGATGGGGCTATAAATTGCAGCGAATCCTGTTTGGGGTCTGTCGATATAAATTTAGCACCTGAGAACTGCAGTTCCTTGCCCTGCACTTCCACCTTTTGGGTTTTACTCGAACTTAATTCTAATTGATCCTGGTCCATATACCATTTGAATTCATCCATAAAAGCTATGTATTCATTCTCAGGAAATTTTACCACAGAACCACCGCCATTCGATTTGAATTCGCCCATTTTCTTTTCAAAATCAATTTCTGAGTTCATGTTATTGGTCTGGAAAGCAATACCGGAATTGTCAGTAGCATCAAGGCTAAAGTCTGCCGTATCAGCATTGAATTTATGCTGTTTGAATTTGATAAGCTTGGATGTAAGGCTGGCTTTCAAAAAGTCAATTTCACCATTACCTGAAAGTAATTCAGGGCTTAGGTTTAACATACCGTGGAAGATACTGTTGTTGGTGTAAATAAAGAATGGAGATTTTACGTCGTTAATTGCCATGTTGTCAAGCTTCGGCATCCAGTGTTCATAAACTGAATCGCCCGTTACAGTGGGGAACTCGGGCGGCGATTTCTGTTCATTGATGACAAATTTATTTGCCGTGGCATTCATCGAGTCGGGATAGAACCGGAAGTTATTTGACTTGGAGACGGAGGTTACATAATTAATTGTTCCATCGCCTTGTAGTCCGTTATTACTCAGTTTCAGCTTGCTGAAGAATTTGCCTTTTCCATTATACAGTGCAATACCTTCGGCAGGTGCATCATGTATAAATCCTAATGAATAATCAGGTTGTAATTTTAATACCTCACGCATTTCGGGTACTATATCTGCCGACGCAAATGTTCCGGCAAAGTGTAAGCCTGTATTAGTAAACCTGTTCAAGCTATCAATAACAAAGGGGTCGAGCTTAAAATAAAAGTTATCCTTTTTATATACACCGCCCTGAACAGTCTTTTTATTATAGAATACAAACGAGTTTGTATCACTGGTAAGTATCGGGTATTGGTGGTATGGCTTTAAGCCCGATTTATTGAAAGGCTGATCGAGTGCAATTTCACCGCTTACGTGCTCAATAACACTTTTTACAGGAACAAGATGGCGCTGCCCTCTTGAATCTACTTCATATGATTCGGCCTGTATGCGTATAGAGTCGGTAGCATTCATCTTGATCTTAAAGTCATCGTATTTAAATTCGAAGTGCTTACCGTAAAAATCAAAACGCCCCGCATGCACATTACCACCAAAGGTTGAATTCCTGTTCCTATGCAATACTACTTGTTGGTCCTTAGGGTATATGTATACGTTCTCGGAATCACTTAAAAGAATAACCTTAACACCGTTAATGGTAATATCATTCGTCAACAAATCGAGTATGCCGTTATCTACACCTCTGCCCGGATCGACAGAGTGATAATCGATAACATCATAATCTGATTTACCGGTTTTATCAGTTATAAACCTTTTTAACCTGTCCTCCACATGTATCTTGTCTGTTGGTATGTCATACATTAACAGCCCTACTGTTGCCAGTTTCATAATAGAAGGGCGCATATCATCAGATGTTGCATGCATGTATATTGCAAAATCGCTCACTAAAAAATCAGCCCCGCTTACAGATTTTGAATATTGGGCAATTTGCATGATGGTATTTGTGCCCGTTGGGTCACTGAATTTGTTGAACAGTTCGGGCCGGAAAAAATCCTGCGATTCGAAATCGGCAATACTTTGTGATGCGCCTGCAAGCATACGTAGTTCCATCTTAGGTTCGTCAATGTTCCACGAAAGCTCTTCGAAGAACATATTGACTTTGTGATAGGTATCGAAGTAAGGAGTTTGAGATAAGCCCTGGTCGGTACGGATAAGTGATAAATGTTTTTTTGTAATGTTATATACCATCTGTACGTCGGGGTGATAAACAGAATCGGTATCGGTAAGGTGCATTACTATACTGGCATCATCGGCCATTATTTGGTCTTTGGTTATACCGTATTCAAGCGACGAAGCAATAAGAAAGGGTTTATTGTTGCGTTTAAAAATAAGCTGTGCCGGTTCTGCAATGGTACCCGAACCCACAAAACGCCTGCCACGCATTGAGAAACCACCATTGTAAGTAACATCCGGTGTTAAGTTAGGTATAGCAAAGCGTTTGCCATACGATACAAATCGTGGATAGGTTTCTTTGCCCGATGCTTCTGAAACGTCGCGCTCAATTACTTTGCCTAATAATGATTTATCGAAATAGTTTTTGTTCCAGAATATAACTGAGTCGGCAACAAAACCACCTTGTTTGCAAATTATTGAGTACTTATTTAATTCGCCGTAAACCGAATTGGCATCGAGCCCCGTACGTACCCAATCCACTTTGCCATTGCTGCCTATCCATGTGCCTGTATTCGGAAAAAATATCCCCTGTGTACCATAAATCACAATAGTATCGTTCCGTTCGTTAGCGCACTTCAGGTTTAGTTTCGTAAAAATAACCTCGGGAACACTATCACTTTTAAAAGTGAAATTATTGTTGTTACTGCTCCAGGTAACTGTAGGTGATTTATAGAAAGTATTAGAGCTGAACAAATTATCGCTCATGGTAAGAAAATTGTTCAGGTTGGTGTAGGGCCGTTGCTTCAAAAGTTTTTCGAGTGAAGCTTGCCACTGGTCGAACTGTGCCTGAGATAAACCTGAATTAACAAAATTAAGCACTGATGAAAGGAAAGTCTGGTAGGTAGGATAGACAGGGATCTTCCTGGTGAGCATTTCGTTCGAAATACTGTAGACGGCCATTTTGTAATAATGTCCAAACGCCGGGGTTTTCCAGGTGGCAACAAATTTTTGCACAAACTCTTTTATTTCCTTATGGCTGGCAATGCCAGTCTCCATATAGGTTTCCATATCATCAATAAACTTTACCGAATCTGAATTGAATATTTTAATCTGTCCCTGCTGTGCATTTGAAAACTGAAAGCACGATACGAAAATGAATAAGAGGGAAAGCTTTTTTATCAATTTCATGCAGGGAAGGAATGTATTATTTCAATGAATTCTTTTGCTTTTAATGCGGCACCACCAATAAGTCCGCCATCTACATCGGGGCAGGCAAAAAGTTCAGCGGCATTTTTTTCGTTACAACTGCCACCATACAGTATCGAGATTTCTGAGGAAACAGCATTGCCGTATTTTTTTTCAACCAGCGAACGGATGTGATGATGCATTTCCTGTGCTTGTGCAGTAGTAGCCGTAAGCCCGGTGCCAATGGCCCAAACTGGTTCGTATGCGAGTACGATCTTTTGGAAATCGGCAGGCGATAAATGAAATAAACTATCAGTGATCTGTGCTTCTACAATTTTAAAGTGTTCGTTAGCCTGCCGTTTTTCCATTGTTTCGCCAATGCAAAAAATAGGAGTTAGGCCATGCTTAAGCGTAATTTCTGTTTTCTTTTTCAGCTCCTCGGCTGTTTCTTTAAAATAGCTTCTTCTTTCAGAATGGCCTATAATAATGTAAGCAGCACCAACTGATTTAAGCATTGTAGCAGAAACCTCACCTGTATAAGCGCCCGATTCTTCATAAGAACAGTTTTGTGCACCCACAAAAAGATTTTTAAGGCCTTTGGTGGTTTCATAAAAATCGTGAATGTAAAGAGAAGGAGGCGCAATAATTTTAATTACCGATTCAGCTTTTTTGCTTTTAAACAAAAGGTCTTTTATCTCATATAACAATGGCACTGCTTCAGAATATGTTTTATTCATTTTCCAGTTACCGGCCACAATTTTTTTTCTCATACTGAACTATTATTTAAGCCTGATGCGCGGATCTAATAAGGCATATATTATATCGACAACAATATTTATTAATACAAACAGTATGGATGTAACCAGTACCACACCCATTACCACAGGCAGGTCGTAGCGCTCCAATGCTTCTATCACTTCTTTGCCGATACCTTCCCAGCCGAATATATATTCTACAAAAACTGCACCGGCAATAAGGCTTGCAAACCAACCCGATATGGCAGTAACAACAGGATTAAGTGCATTTTTTAGTGCATGTTTGGTAATGATGGTACGAAGCTTAAGCCCTTTTGCAAAAGCGGTACGTATGTAATCGTGCGACAGCACTTCGAGCATTGATGCGCGTGTAAGCTGCACTATAATTGCAAGCGGACGGATACCTAGGGTAAGAGCTGGCAAAATCAGGTTCTTAAGATCGAGGTAGCGGCCATTGCCATAATCGTCGATGGTGTAAAGATTCCCCACGGTGTTTAGTCCGGTATATTTACTAAGTACGTGCCCGAAGAGCCAGGCAAATATTAAACCAATAAAAAATGAAGGGCCTGCTAAACCTAACACCGATAGCACTACCGAGATCTTGTCGAAAATGGAATCTTTGAGTAGGGCTGCTATAATACCCAGGAATATACCAATGATGGAAGCGAATACAATAGCTGTAACAGCCAGCACTGCCGTATTGGGTAAAGTTGAAGTTATAATGTCAGATACTTTGCGTTTGGTTTGGTATGAGCGCCTCAGGTAGGGGTATTTAAGTATTAAAACCTTATTGCTCGATACGCGAAATAGTTTGGTGTAGTTAGTATACTTAGCTGTATCAAGGTAAATGGGACTATCCTTCGATTTGTCGTTGTAAACAGAAAGTGGCGAAAGGTCATCGAGGTACATTGCAAATTGTGTGCTCAATGGTTTATCTAAGCCAAGGTCCTTGTCGATAATAGCTATTGCTTGTGCGTCGGCACGTTGGCCAAGCATAAGCCTTGCAGGGTCGCCGGGTAAAGCATTGAATAAAAGAAAGACCAATATCAGTACTCCGAACAGTACCAACACTCCGTAAAAAAGCCGTTTAAGAATAAAGTTTATCACTATTTATGGAAGTATTGAGTGTTTAACGTTTTGTAATCTGGTAAGGTATGGTAGTGCCACATGGCAATCACTATTCCGTCTTTAATCATAATAAGTCCCGGGTTCGAACGTATCATGGTGCGCAACTGTGTATCGTCGGTATTGTAAAAAGGATATAAGGCATGAGTCTTTTGCTTGTAGGCATCAATATCTCCCTCGCCGGAAGCGGTAAGGCAAATAAACTGGTAATGATTATTGGTACAATCGGCATACAGGTCATTTATCTTTTTAGTCACCTCATCCGAAACCTTTGCATCAGTAATTGAGGAAGATATAAGCAAGAAACTATAATTCGGATTGCTCAGCATGGTATCGGTAACATTCTCCCCATCAAGGCTGGTAATATTAAAGTCATGTATTTTAGCTTCCACTCCTTTTTTTACAACATCGGTGCGGCTGCTTACATAGTCCCAATCAACCTGGTAGTTATCCGGGAATTTTTCAAATTCTTTGGTCTCACCGCTTTTTTTGTTTTTCAGTGTGTAATAGTATTTAAGCACATCAGGTATTCCGCCTTTCATATCACGTTTAATATCAGTGCCTACTTTATACGGACGGAAATCGATAACCGGTAAATAGTTGTAGCAATACCACGAAAACGCAATGGAGCATAAAGTGAACAGGATAACCATTGCTTTTTCAAGCCTAGGAGAAACAACTGATAGATAGTTTTTATGCCCGATAGCAATTATGCCTATGAGTACAAGTATTACAACGTCTTTCCAGAAAGTTACCCAGGGTGTCATAGGTATTGCATCCCCAAAGCAACCGCATTCGAGTACCTTGTTAAAATGGGCTGTATAAAATGTAAGGAAGGTAAAGAACAGATCCATCAGGAAAAGCATCCAGAGGGTGAACCTTTTGAAAGCTCCCATAAGGCACATAAAACCAAGTATCATTTCTAATACCGGAATAAAGCAGGCTAAAGGAAGTGAAAAAGGTATTGCCCATTTCCACGCAGGGCCAAAGGCTTCAAAGTACTCCTGTAGTTTATACGAAAAACCAAGCGGGTCATCGGCTTTTACAAAGCCAGAGAATATGAACAGCGCCCCGACAAGAAATATACATATTTTAACTAATGCCTTCATTCTATAGTATTTCTGTAAGGCGTATTAGTGCAAAAATGGTGTAATTCATCATGTCGTAATAGTTGGCATCAATACCTTCCGATATAAGAGTTTGGCCCTTATGGTCTTCAATTTGCTTGATTCGTAAAAGCTTCATCAATATAAGGTCGGTAAGCGATGATACGCGCATTTCTCGCCATGCCTCGCCATAATCGTGGTTCTTATCCTGCATCAGTTGCCTTGCATATTTCGAATGCTTATCAAATAGTTCTTCTATTTCTTTGTGAGGCATTTCGGTACGGCTGTCATCTTTAAGCGAAATCTGCATTAATGCTATTACGGCGTAGTTATATATGCCAATAAAATCGGCAGTAACATCTTCGTCAATCTTTTGTGTTCCTTTTTCTTCAATGCTGCGTATGCGCTGAGCTTTAATAAATATCTGGTCGGTAATGGATGACACTCTGAGTATGCGCCAGGCAGTACCATAGTCGTGCATTTTTTTTATGAAAATATCCCGGCATGAGTTAACGGCTACGTCGAACTGCGAGAGTGTTTTCTGCATAAATGGTCTGATAGGTAATTAGATTCCAAAGATAACATTCGTATTTGATAATTTGTATACAAAATGAGGTAAAAAATTTATGCCTTGCGTAAGCATATTAGACCTATTTTTGAACCCATTTATCGAACATTTTAGCTATGGCAAAAAAGACAGAAATAAATATTACGGTTGACTTAGACGAAAACAACCTACCGACCACTATGCACTGGTCATCAAGCGATACCAAAGAACAAGGTGCTGTTAGAGGCATGCTTTTATCGATGTGGGACGAAAAACAAAAGAATTCGATGCACCTGCATTTGTGGACCAAAGAAATGACAACTGACGAAATGAAGCAGTTTGTGCACCAGACCTTGCTTAGCCAGAGCGATACTATTAAACGTGCCTTAGGCGATGAAAAATTAGCAGCTTCGTTATACGATTATGCTCATGAGTTTGCTTTGCAAGCGGGTATATTGAAGAATGCTGAGTAGTAATTCGTGTTTTAATATTTCGTTCCTAACGGAACTTGTTATCTATAAGCGTGTCTGTTATTCTACCAATATCATACTCCTATGGAGCCAGAAGATAGTTTGATAAATAGTATCCCGATAGGGATAAAATATCGGTAGAATAAATAATTTAAATAGAGTTCAAATAGTTCCGTAAGGAACGAGATAGTTACCTATCGAAAGTCAACCTCATTCCTTTCACAGATTCATCAAAAACACCATTGGCATAAACCAAATTGCCGTTTACAAAAGTGTGGGTAACTTTACTGTGGAAGATTTCACCTTCCATGGGTGCCCATTGGCATTTATAGAGGATATTTGATTTGTCAACTGTCCATGTGTTATTGATATCAATAAGACAGAGGTCAGCAAAATAACCTTTGCGTATAAAGCCCCTGTTCTCGATATGGAAGCAGGTAGCCGGAGCATGACACATCTTTTCTACAATGGTTTCGAGCGTAATTCTTTTTTCGCGCCAAAACTCCATCATGGCATTTAGCGAGTGCTGCACCATTGGCGCTCCCGACGGGCAGCAAAAATATTCCTGTTCTTTTTCGCCGGGTGTATGTGGTGCGTGGTCAGTAGCAATGGTATCAATTTTATTATCAAGCAGGGCTTTCATTAATCCGCTGCGGTCATTCTCAGTTTTAATAGCTGGGTTCCATTTTATCCAGTTGCCTTTGTTGGCATAATCTTTATCACTGAACCACAGGTGGTGTATGCATACTTCAGCAGTAATTCGTTTTGTATCTAAAGCTGATTTGTTTTCAAACAAACCGGTTTCTTTTACCGTTGACACATGCACGATGTGCAAACGTGTATTATGTTTCTTTGCCAGCTCCACTGCATGCGAAGATGACTTGTAACAGCATTCTTCTGTACGTATTTGCGGGTGCACCGATGGAGGTGGGTTCTCTCCGTATTTCTCACGGAATGCTTTCGAGTTCTCTTCTATAATATGCTCATCTTCGCAATGAGCTGCCAATAGGGTAGGGCACTTGGCAAAAAGCTGTTCAACGGCTTCGGGCTTATCTACACACATATTGCCGGTAGATGTTCCTAAATAAACTTTTACTCCGCATACATTCTTCGGGTCGGTCTTTATAACCTCGCTCAGGTTATTGTTCGATGTGCCCATGTAAAAAGAATAATTGGCAAGCGCCTTATCCTTTGCTATGCGGAATTTATCTTCCAGTAATTCTTGCGTAAGTACTGCGGGTACTGTATTGGGCATATCCATAAACGAAGTAACTCCGCCTGCAACGGCAGCCATCGATTCGCTGTGTATGTCGGCTTTATGAACTAATCCCGGTTCACGAAAATGTACGTGGGTATCTATTATGCCCGGTAAAAGGTATTTGCCGGTAGCATCAATTATATCTGTGTTTTCAGGATAAGTAGAAATGGTGGCTGCGACTTCTTCAATTTTACCATTTACAATAAGCAGGTCGCTTTGGAAAGTTTTTCCTTCGTTAACTATAAAAGCATTTTTAATAAGTGTGCTTTTATTTGCCATGTTTTCCCATACGCATTTGTAAAACTCCCCAGAAAGCTTCTTTAAATATGCCCTTGCTCATTTTAGAAATACCAACCTCGCGGTCAATAAAATTAATAGGGACCTCGGCTATTTTAAAGCCCATTTTATGGGTAAGGTATTTCATCTCTATCTGGAAGGCATAACCGATAAACTTAATTGTATCAAGTGGAAGGGCCTCTAATACCCTGCGCCTGTAACATTTGAAACCTGCAGTGGTATCTTTTACATTTATCCATAGAACAGTACGCACATAAACAGATGCAAAATAGGACATCAGGACTCTTTTCATATCCCAGTTCTTAACATCGCCACCCTTTACATAGCGGGAACCGATAGCTAAGTCAGCGCCGTTAACACAGGCTGCTTTTAATCTTAATAAATCATCAGGGTTATGCGAAAAGTCAGCATCCATCTCGAATATATACTCGTATTTACGTGCAAGTGCCCATTTAAACCCTGCAATGTATGCAGTGCCTAAACCTAATTTGCCCTGACGTTCAACAATAAACATGCGGCCGTCAAACTCTTTCATCATGTTCTTTACAATGGCTGCTGTGCCATCGGGCGAACCATCATCTATAACTAGCAAATGCAAATCTCCCGGAAGGGACATCACTTTGCGGGCAATGTTTTCAATATTGCCCTTTTCGTTGTAGGTGGGTATTATAACTAAACTATCAGACATTGTTTTGGTTGCGAGCTATGCAAATATGTGTAATAAACTTAAGTGGGTTGTAATTATTGTTCATGTATTTTTACATCATGCGTCGGTGATAGTTTATCTGGCCTATGTGGTAATCCATGTGAGAGATGAGATGCGCCAGGAAATAAAACTTGGTTATGTTTTCTTTACCCAGCAAATGGGCAGGAAAATCGGTGTACTCTTTATCTAAATCCTCATCGCGTATACCTTCCAATGTTTTGACAACGGCTATTTTGGTGGTTTCAATTTCCTTTAGCAGTACTGCAACAGGAATGTTCTTGTCAGAAAATTCTTTGTCGCGGTTGCGTACATAACCTGTGTTGCCTAATACTGTGCCAATAAAATGCTGAAGGTTACCGCAAATATGCAGGCAAAGATTGCCCCCTGAATTCTTTATGCCTTCTTTTACTTCCCAAATACTTTCTTCGGGTGTGTACAGCTTAATTTCCTCAGCAAGCTTGTTCAGCTCACGTTCAAAAATTCCGCCTATTGCACTTGTTATCATAAACGAGGACTGTATTTGAAATTGCTAATCAAAAGTATAAAAATAATTACGTGGTTTCCTTAAAATAGGTTGGGTTAACATATTTTAATATAATATGGTGTAAAGTGGCAATTTTTCAGGTTTGATGTCGTCGGGGAGATTTACCCCAACCCCCTAAAGGGGCTTTGAATAAATTTATGTCATGTTGAGCCTGTCGAAACATCTTCCTTTTACACTTCGACAAGCTCAGTGTGACGAACTCTGAGCTAAAGCCCCTTTAGGGGTTTGGGGCTGAGTGTCTTACTGCTCGTACTTCTTCAGTATATCGGGCCGGCGCTTTTGGGTGCGCTCAATAGATTTTTCGTGCCTCCAGTTGTCAATCAGCTTAGGGTCGCCCGATAATAAAACATCGGGTACTTTAAGTCCGTTGTAATCTGCAGGGCGTGTATATACAGGCGGGGCTAGTAAGTTATCCTGAAATGAATCTGACAGCGCAGAAGTTTCATCTGAAAGTACTCCCGGAAGCAAACGTATAATAGCATCGCAAAAAATGGCCGCAGGTAGTTCGCCGCCACTAAGCACATAATCACCTATGGATATTTCTTTGGTAATAAAAAGTTCACGCACTCTTTCATCTACTCCCTTATAATGGCCACAAAGCAGAATGATATTCTTGGCCATAGAGAATGTGTTTGCCTTTTCCTGGTTAAACAGCTCACCATCAGGGGTAAGGTAAATAACCTCGTCGTATTTTCTTTTGGCTTTCAATTCATTAATGCATTTGGCAATAGGCTCAATGGTCATAACCATACCTGCACCACCACCAAATGGACTGTCGTCTACCTGCTTATAGTTGCCAATACCGTAATCACGAAGGTTTATAAAGTTCACCTCAACAAGTTTCTTTTCAATAGCTCTTTTTACAATAGAATGCTGAAAAGGGCTTTCTAATAAACCGGGATGAAGGGTTATAATGTCGATATGCATGGGGCAAATATAATACAAATGCAGCCCCTCCTAAATCCTCCCCGTTAGGGAGGACTTTGTATAATACGCCCAAAAGAGAGGGGGAATTTTTATGTTTAGGTTAATTTCTAGTTATCTTGTGAGTAAAAGGACTTTGTGACTTCAATTAGTCCAACTATATTACTATTAAACTCATCTAATTCACTTGCCGGTACCCAGAGTTCATTATGTAGTTTTCCACCTACATTATGTATTTCAAATTTTTTAAGGTATTCAGAGCTCATTGCAAAGCTAGTTACAAAGCCAGCACCATAGGCATTAACATTCCAGTCCCTGGCAATTTGTATTGCATATTCTTCATTTGTTACAGGGTAAAAAATAGGTTGCGTTACAAACCGTGGTGGAAATTTCTTCCAGCCAGATTGCTCTATTAAATCAAGTTCTTTTTGATTTACCGGTCTATAAAGTATAGTTGTCATTTATTTGCAAGCCATATAAAACGTTGTTTAAATCTTTCATAAAACTTGGTGTTTTCTTCCTCACCTGAGTTTTCTATTTTCTTTTCTATATAATCAACAAGTTGCAAGGCAATATCTTTATTTATTTTTATGTTTCCACTCGAAAGAGATGTATCAAATGATAAAGAAGCTCCATGCATATAATCCATTAAAAACGTTGTTCCTCCTCTAATAAGTAATTCTTGTCCAAAAAGATTGAATTTGTCATAAATACTCCAGCTTTCTTTCGATTTTTTTGCAAGTTCGAGATATAAGTCGCGAATTAACTCGAGTTTTACTTTGTGGATTTGTGGGATGATATATTCACATAATTCTATTCGAAAACCATCATTTTTATCATTAAATGAGTTTCCATGTTGCCCATTCCAATCGAATTTTATTTTGTCAAAATCAAGAGCTTCGTAATTGTCAATAAATAATTGAAGTTGCTCCTTGTCCATTTTGTGGTATTTGCTGGCTTAATGATTCAATAACAAATGTAAACTTTTAAGAGGTTTTCAACTGAGAAAGAGCTAAGTTTTTCTTACATTTGCTTCTTTACTAAACCAATTTCTAATGAGCGATATACGTTACAACTGGACCAAAGAAGAAATAGCCGAAATATATAATACTCCTTTACTGGATCTTGTTTACCGTGCTGCTACTATTCACCGCAAGTACCACAATGCGAATGAAGTTCAGATAAGTTCCCTTATATCTATCAAGACTGGCGGTTGCCCGGAGGACTGTGCATACTGCCCGCAGGCTGCCCGTTACCATACCGAAATTAAGGTACATAAGTTAATGAGTGTAGATGAGGTTAACGGCATTGCCGATAAGGCTCAAACTATGGGTGCATCGCGCTTATGTATGGGTGCTGCATGGAGAGAAGTAAGGAACAACAAAGATTTTGACCAGGTATTAGATATGGTAAAGGCTGTAAATGCTAAAGGCATGGAGGTTTGCGCCACATTGGGAATGGTTACCGAAGAACAAGCTAAGAAGCTGGCTGATGCCGGCTTATATGCATACAACCACAACGTAGATACATCGGAAGAGAATTACGAAAGCATTATTACTACCCGCAAATACGAGGACAGGCTGAATACCTTGCAAAATGTGCGTAAAGCAGGACTTACGGTTTGCTCAGGCGGAATTATTGGCTTAGGCGAATCGACAGAGGACCGTATTGGCATGCTGCTTACGTTGTCACATTTAAATCCGCATCCTGAGTCAGTGCCTATTAATGCACTGGTACCGGTAGAAGGTACTCCATTGGGCGACAGGCCATTGGTGGAATCATGGGAGATGATACGTATGATAGCTACTACACGTATTGTAATGGCAGATTCTGTAGTTCGCCTTTCGGCAGGCCGTGTGCAAATGAACCGCGAAACACAGGGTTTCTGCTTTATGGCAGGAGCCAATTCTATATTTATGGGCGAAAAACTTTTGACCACTCCTAATCCTGATGCTAATGAGGATATGAAGATGTTTGATGTGCTTGGATTAAAACCCCGTAAAGCTTTTCAATATGAGAAGCAAGAAAAGGTAGAGGCATAAAACAGGAGTCATATTCCTTAACTCTGATCGTTATGGATAATAGGATTTTGAATAAAGGTGGGTGGATTTCACTCTTGATAGGGCTACCTTTCGGAATTTCGTTTATCTTATTTGCTTCATACATATCTTTATTTTCTCCAATTACACAGTTTATATTTATTGCAGTTGGAAGCTCCTTTTGGCTTTACTGGCCCGTGATAGTATCTTTATTTACGGCTTTGTTTGGCTTATTATTATGGCATACAGGCAAACAAGCGGTAAAGGACTTCTCTCTCAACAAAGGCTCACTATTGCAGCGAAGCACAAAGACTTCCTTATTTATTAATACTGTTTTATTTGCAGTAATTTTTGGATACATACTTGTAATGTGGTTGATTGGTCAAGGGTTTTGGCCTCCACTTTTGCTGGGTACTGTGTGTATTCTTTATGGAGTAGCTATTGCTTTTTCTTCCTTTACTTTTTGCTTACTTACAAATTATATTATCCGCCGAAGTATAACTAAGTACGCTACTTATTCAGCTGCGAAATAAAGAGCATGGTACAATACACCACCGAAATATTACGTTTTAAAGAACAAGGCGAAAAGACCGGCTGGACCTATATTGAAGTGCCTGCTAAATATGCCCAAAAGCTAAAACCGGGTTGTAAGGTATCGTTCCGTGTAAAAGGCAAATTAGATAATCATCCTATAAAACAAGTTGCATTGTTGCCCATGGGCGAAGGTGATTTCATTATTCCCATTAATGCAACTATACGCAAAGGCATACGAAAGATGAAAGGCGCTATGCTGAAGGTGCAGTTGGAAGAAGATAAAAGCGACTTTGCCTTTAACCAGGATTTCCTGGCCTGCCTTGAAGATGAATCTGAAGCGATTAAATTCTTTAAAACACAGCCGGGCTCGCACCAAAAGTATTTCTCAAAGTGGATAGATAGCGCCAAGACCGATGCTACCAAAGCCAAGCGTATTGCCATCGCTGTTAATGGCTTAGCAAGGCATTTGAACTATGCTCAAATGATAAGAGAGCAAGCGGCGAAGAATAAAATGTAGTCGGCCCATCCTAAATCCTTCCCAAAGGGAAGGACTTTAAGGGAGTAGTTTTTCTCCTTCCCTAATGGGGAAGGTCGGGTTGGGGCTTTTGCCTTCTCCTCACCCACAAAACCACCGTCGCAATAATATTTATTCCAATTAAGGTAAGCGGATATAATGTAGTAACTACGCTATAGCTATGCAATGCCAGCATGGTAAATACTCCTGATAGCGAGAAGAAAGCAAACATGGTTATTGTTTCAGAATAAGGTTCGATGTAGGCTTTACGCAGGGTAGGGAGGAAGCCAACAAAATCAATTGCGGAAATAAGAATGATAGCCAGTAAAGGGTCTTTCATTAAAATGTAGACTACAATACTTGCCAATGCACCAATCAGGCAAAGTGAATCGAATTTGGTAATGTTCTTGGTGCCGTATTTAATACTGAGTATGCAGGTATATGCACAAAGCACAGAACCCGTACCTAAGGCAAGTACTCCAATGCCTGCTCCGTTTTTCAACATGGCTACAACGCCCGTAACCTGCAAGATGGTCCAGATGAGCCAGGTATAAATATGCGGCTTGGTTTTCTTTTTGAAAATATCCTTTATGTACGGAATAAAACAGCCGGTACCAATAAGAGATGCTATTATGCCACAAACTGTTTTATAATCAATATTCATAAGGCAATTTTAAATCAGAGCATTTATTTTAATCGGATGAGATGCCTCACCGCTCTTGCGGTTCGGCATGACAAGTTTTGGTTTTGGGGAGGAAAGGGCGGCGGCGAAGCCGCCGCCCTTTTTGTTCCCTTAAAAATTTGTCATTCCGAATGAAGTGAGGAATCTCTTCAAGATTTGTATTTACCAAATGAGTGCTCTCAGGCTATCGGGCCTGTACATACCATCACCGGGCTTAACATTAAAGGCTGTATAAAACTCATTCATGTTAGCCAATGGGCCTAGTACCCTAAAATTAGCCGGAGCATGCGGATTGGTATTTACCATTTGCCTAATGTAAGCAGGCCTTGCATTCTGTCTCCACACTTGTGCGAAGCCGATGAAGAACCTTTGTTCAGGTGTAAAGCCCTTAACTACTCCCTCAGGGTTTTGTTTCAAGTCATTCTCTAATGCCTGGAAAGCTATAGTAGTACCACCTAAGTCAGCGGTGTTTTCGCCAATGGTAAGTTTACCTTTTACGTGTACTGAATCCATTTCGAAATTATCGAACTGCCTTATAACTAAACCAAGCTTATCGAAGTAGTGGGTCGAATCGGCAGCGGTCCACCATTTGCGCATGTTACCATCACCATCGTATTGGTTACCCTGATCATCAAAACCGTGTGTAAGCTCGTGGCCTATAACCACACCAATACCACCATAGTTCATAGCATCGTCCCTGTTCGCGTCAAAGAATGGGAACTGTAATATACCTGCCGGGAAACAAATTTCGTTTAAGGTTGGCTCATAGTATGCGTTAACGGTCTGTGGGGTCATTTCCCATTCAGTTCTGTCAACCGGTTTGCCCAACCTGTTTATGTTGTAGTTGAATCTGTATGTGTTTGACCTGAGTGCATTAAGTGCGTATGCATCGTTCTTGATTTCAAGTGCTGAAAAATCTCTCCACTTGTCAGGATAGCAAAGTTTCAATGTGATCTTATCGAGCTTTGCAATAGCTGCCTTCTTGGTTTCAGGGCTCATCCAGGTAAGGTTATTGATGCGCTCTTTGTACGCAGCAATAATATTGGTTACCATAGTGTGAACTTTTTCTTTTGTTTCAGCGCTGAAATATTTAGCTACATAAAGTTGGCCAACTAAATCACCAACTGCTGCATTGGTAGCCTCAACCGAACGCCTCCACCTTGGCTTCATTGCTTTGGCGCCGTTCAGTGTTTTATTCCAGAAATCGAAATTAATATCAGATATCTGATCGCTCAGTTTCATACGTATTGCCTCTGTAGCAAGTAGTTGAGCCCTGAGGTATGTTTTCCATTCATCAACAGTAAATGATTTAGATAACTCACTAACCTTTTTCATGAACATAGGCTGTGCAACCAAAACAGTATCTATCGATTTTAAGCCCCATACATTCATACAGGTAGCCCAGTCAATATTCGGGGTTGATTTTTCAAGTTCAGCAAAGGTCATTTTGTTGTATGTAGCATGCACATCTCTTGTTTCTATTTGTGTCATGGCCGAATTAGCCATGGCTGTTTCTATTTCCAAAACTTTCTCTGCATTTTTCGGAGCCATGTTCTTTGTTTCAACTCCTCCGTCTGCCTGTACAAATAATTGGGTAAGGTATTCTACATACTTAGCACGTATCATTTTCATCCTTGCAGTAGTGTCTACATAATAGTCTTTCGATGGAAGCAACATGCCACCCTGTTCAATACGGACTATTTCTTTCGAACTTATTTTATCATCTTGCCCAACGGTGAATTTGAACATTACGTTAGAACCCATTTGCATGAGTCTTGCACTTTCTTCCCAAAGTGATTTGCTGTCTTTTACGGCATTTATCTTGGTGAGTTCATCTTGTAAAGGAGCGAGACCATCTTTATTCAGCTTGTTTGAATCAAGGCCCATCGCATAGTAATCGCCTACCTTTTGTTCTATGCTGTTAGCTGCTTTACTCGTTTGAGCTGCAACGCCATCCAAAAGTTTATGTACACGGGTTATATTGGTATCATTAGCAATGTCAAAACTGCCCCACCTAACTTCAGAAGCAGGTACAGGGTTGGCCTTTAACCAGCCACCGTTTACATATTCAAAAAAGTCGTTACCCGGTTTTACGGTTGTATCGAAATTGGCCAGGTTAATTTCATCGGGGCTTATTGCAGAAGCCGAAGGGCCATTTTTGCAAGAGATTGCAACAAGAGAGATTCCTGTTGTGATGAATGCCAATGAATAGAATACTTTTTTCATGATATTAAGTTTACGTTAAAGAAATACAATATAATTGAAACGATATATGCAGTTTGGGCTAATTTAAAACAGCTTTTCTTCTTCCAGGAAGTGGGTGTTGTAATCTCCTTTCAGGAACCTTGGGTTTTCCATCAACTTTAAGTGAAAAGGTATGGTGGTCTTTATTCCTTCAATTACAAACTCTTCCAATGCGCGTTTCATTTTAGCTATTACTTCTTCCCTTGTTTGGGCAACGGTAATAAGCTTTGCAATCATCGAGTCGTAATTGGGCGGAATAGAATAACCCGCATAAACATGCGTATCTACACGTATTCCGTGGCCACCCGGTACGTGGAAGTTCAATATTTTACCCGGGCTTGGCCTGAAATTGTTTTCAGGATCTTCAGCATTTATACGGCATTCCATAGCATGCATCTGCGGGAAATAGTTTTTGCCTGATATTTTAACGCCGGCAGCAATTTTAATTTGCTCGGCAATAAGGTCATAGTTAATTACTTCTTCGGTAATAGGATGCTCCACCTGTATACGGGTGTTCATCTCCATAAAGTAGAAGTTGCGGTGCTTGTCAACCAAAAATTCAACTGTACCTACACCCTCATAACGAACAGCCTCAGCAGCTTTAATAGCGGCTTTGCCCATTTTATCGCGAAGCTTGTCGGTCATAAATGGCGAAGGGGTTTCCTCTACCAGTTTCTGGTGACGGCGCTGTATCGAACAATCTCTTTCAGAAAGGTGACAGGCTTTACCGTATTGGTCACCTGCAACTTGTATTTCAATATGACGAGGCTCTTCTAAAAACTTTTCCATATACATGCCATCATTACCGAAGGATGCTAAAGCCTCCTGGCGTGCCGATTCCCATGCATGTGGTAATTCTTCTTCTTTCCATATAACGCGCATACCCTTGCCACCACCACCGGCGGTAGCTTTCATCATTACAGGGTAGCCAATTTTCTTAGCCACTTTCTTGGCATCTTCAATATCTTTCAGCAAACCATCAGAACCGGGCACTACCGGTACACCTGCTTTCTTCATGGTTTCCTTAGCGGTCGATTTATCGCCCATGGCCTCTATCATAGCCGGAGTAGCGCCAATGAATTTTATCTTATGTTCTTCGCAGATGTGCGAGAACTTGGCATTTTCAGAAAGAAAACCATAGCCTGGATGTATAGCATCGGAGTTGGTAATTTCTGCAGCCGAAATAATATTTGGTATCTTAAGGTATGAATCTTTGCTTGCAGGTGGGCCTATACATACGGCCTCATCGGCAAAACGTACGTGCAAACTATCTTTATCGGCGGTAGAATAAACAGCAACGGTTTTTATTCCCATTTCCTTACAGGTACGTATTACGCGCATTGCAATTTCACCCCTATTTGCAATAAGTATTTTTTTGAACATTTCAGTTCCGGGTTTTAAAATGGTACCCTCTTTACGGGCGGTGATTTTTATTTTTCTTGCCACAATCAGCTAGGATCAATTAGTAATAAAACCTGGTCATATTCAACTGGTGATGCATCAGTTGCAACTACCTTTACTACAGTACCCGATATTTCGGCTTCTATTTCGTTGAACAACTTCATGGCTTCAATAATGCAAATTACTTTGCCTTTTTCAATCTTGTCGCCTACGTTTACAAAGGCAGGCTTATCAGGGCCCGATGAGCGGTAGAATGTACCTATCATAGGCGATTTTATCGCCACATAGTTGGAGTCGTTAGATACAGGAGCAGCGGCAACAGGTGCAGCCGGAGCAGCAACAGGAGCGGCAGGGGCAGCAGCAACTACAACAGGAGCAGCGGCAACAGGTGCCTGCATTTGTGCTTCGGTACCAGCACGCGATGTTTTGATGATAAGCTTAATATCTTTCGTTTCAAGCTCAACCTCGGTAACGTTTGCTTTCGAAACAAAACGAATGAGTTCTTCTACTTCTTTAATATTCATAAACTTGGTCGTTTAAGGGTTCGTAATGACAAATATAATTCTCGAATTCTTTTTTACTCTAATAATATAGGAACAAATATAAAAAATTAGGGTAATCAGTTATTAATTGCCCATTTAAGATAAATAGCGCCCCATGTAAATCCGCCACCAAATGCAGATAATATAAGGTTGTCGCCTTTTTTTAATTGCTTTTGATAGTCCCACAAACATAACGGTATTGTGCCCGATGTGGTGTTGCCATACTTATGTATGTTCAGCATCACTTTACTTTCGGGCAGATCCATACGCTTTGCCACTGCTTCTATAATACGCTTATTGGCCTGATGTGGTACTAACCACGCTATATCATCTGCCGTAAGGTTGTTGCGCTTCATTACTTCGTACGATACATCTGCCATTTGTTTTACCGCTACTTTAAATACGGCCTGCCCTTCCTGGTAAACAAAATGCTCTTTCTTTTCAACTGATTCGATGCTTGGCGGTTTTACCGAGCCACCTGCCTTTTGGTACAAATGCACCCTTCCACCACCATCTACCTGGTGTTTAAAATCAATAATGCCAAGGCCTTCGGTATTCGGTTCTAATAAAACTGCACCTGCACCATCGCCAAAAATAACACAGGTAGTACGGTCGTTGTAATCTATAATAGAAGACATTTTATCTACACCAACTACAACTACTTTTTTATGTGCGCCTGTTTGAATGAACTGTGCTCCGGTTGTTAGTGCATAAATAAAGCCAGAACATGCTGCATTAACATCAAAGCTCCAGGCATTTTTTGCCCCTACTTTATCACATACTATATTAGCAGTGGCCGGAAATATATAATCGCCGGTAACGGTTGCTACAATAAGCAGATCTATTTCTTCGGGCGATATGCCGCGTTTTTTGCAAAGGCCGTTTACAGCTTCAATAGCCATAACCGATGCACCCTTTTCTTTGCCCTTAAGTATTCTTCTTTCGTTTATTCCTGTTCGAGATGTGATCCATTCATCGCTGGTTTCCACCATCTGCGATAGTTCCTGGTTTGTCAAAACATAATCAGGAAGATAACCTTCTACAGCGGTAATTGCAGCAGTAATGGCCATATTAACTAAGGATTAAATGCTTTTTTAATTTTCTCTGAAACACCTGCTTCTGCCATATCGCGGGTAAGCAGTATCATGTTTTTAGTGGCTTCTTCGTTCGAAATGCCATGGCCTATAACAACAGTGGAGTTAATACCTAATATAGGTGTGCCTCCGTAAATTTCGTAATTAAACCTGTCAAAGAAGGGATCTGATATTTTTCTCTTTTTAAGGAGTTTGTAAAAAGCTTCCGCTTCTTTTAATACTACGTTGCCGACAAAACCTTCGCATACTACTACATCAGCCGAGCCTGCATCAAAAATATAGCGGGCCTCAATATTGCCTACAAAGTTTATCTGCTTCATTTCTTTCAGCAGTTCGTGTGTGGCTTGTGCAACCAGGTTGCCTTTTTCTTCTTCTTCTCCTATGTTGAGCAACGCAACTTTAGGGTCTTCAATTTTATAAATGTACTTCGAGAACATTTTGCCCAATACAGCAAACTGGCAAAGTACTTCGGGCCTGCAATCTGCATTACTGCCCACGTCGAGCAATATGCCTACACCACCATCTTCCTTAGGAACAACGGTAGCAATGCATGGGCGTTGTACACCTTCAATAGCTTTAACGCTGTATAGCGAACCTACCATCATGGCGCCGGTGTTGCCATTGCTGGCAAAAGCATCCAGTTCCTTGCTTTTCAGCATTTGAAAACCAATGCCAATGCTTGAGTTAGGCTTGTTGTTGATGGCACGCAATGGCGATTCCGCCATTTCAATTACCTCGGTAGTGTGTACAATGTCAAAGTCCTTCTCGCTCACTTTATGTTCGTGCAGCAAAGGAATTATCTTATCGCGGTCGCCAATAAGAACAAGTCTGACAGCAGCAGGGAGCTCGCGAAAGGCCAATACCGCCCCACCGACTGTTGTTTTGGGAGCGTAGTCGCCGCCCATCATATCCAGTCCTATTCTCATCAGCTAAGTATTAAGCTAAATGGAAATCTTATCATAAAGTGCCGCAATTTATGCAGTAACACTCTTTTCTATAGCTTGTTTGCCTTTGTAAAACCCACACTCAGGGCATACACGGTGGCTTAATACCGGTGCTCCGCAATTGCTGCAGGTTGATAATGTAGATGCGACTGCCTTATAATTGGTCCTGCGCTTTCTTCCACGGCTTTTCGAGTGTCTTCGTTTCGGGTGTGGCATAGTTTGTTTGTTTTTAATTAATTGTTCGTTGGTTCTTCTGTGTGCGAAGAGTGCATATTAGCATCAGCTATATACTTTTCTTCGTTGCTCTTTGTTACTTCCAGCTTCTTTAGTTTCTTTAATATTTCTGCATTGCACATGCTGTTACCTTCTTTATCGGTACCGTGTACGCGTTGCATAGGCAACGAAAGTACTACGTACTGGTAAACAAATGGTGCAATATCAATGTCTTTTTCTCCGGTGGTTATAGATATCATGTCATCTTCCTCGCGGTGCTCTTTGCTATCTGTCTTTACAATAAGCTGGCGCTCCATTTTGGTGCTCATCTTAAAGTCGTCTCCGCAACGGTCGCAGGTAACGCTTAATGTGCCCTCTATGGTAAAGTTGAACATTATAATAGACGAATTCTTGTTGAATTTTACAATAGCTTTTAAGTCTGCCTCATGTATATCATCAAAATGATTTTCACGAAACAGTTCTCCGTCAATAGTAAACAGAAAACTATGCTCCCCGTTTTTAAGAGGGGCAAGGGAAATAATACATTGGGTATCCTTAATTCTCACTTTTTATGTAAAAAACGCTGCAAAAGTAAGATTTTATTTTGAATGGGGGCACTTTTCCTTATATGGGGTTTGTGTCATTTTTATTTCATATTGCACTTAGCCCCAAACCCCTAAAGGGGCTTTAACGTCAAGTACCTATATTCAAAGCCCCTTTAGGGGTTTGGGGCTAACACATGCACCCTATTATATCAGCTTTTCCCTGAAGAATTGCAGGTATTCATCAGCCTTTTTATGCCTGAACATCAGGCGGAAATTCTGCTGCGATATGTAGAAGTGCTGGTATGACCCCGGAGACAGGGTTTTAAACATATCGGGGTTGCCATTAAGGAACTGGTAGTAGTTCTTTGCTTTATCAAGGTTGCTAAAGGTCTTCATAATGACCATTAACTGATTGGTATTCAGGTATATTTCATCCGATTGCAGTATGTCCTGGCTAAAGGTTTTACTGTTCATATCGGTCAGGCTCGATAAAACAGCGCTCATCTTTAGCGATTCCGTATTATCTACCAGCAATACCCATAAATAAATACTGTCGCCTTTTTGCAGGTAAGTAACTGTATTTGTGTCTATTACAACAGGTTTTGGCTTCTTGCTCAGATAGTCGAGGATTGATTGCGCCAGTTGCTTTACCGAATCTTTAGGGTAAAGGATGGTGATCTTGGTAAGGGCATCTTTATAAGCATCTCGCCCCTGGGTAGAACCTATAGCAACAGCCTGTAAAAAGGCAAATTTTGGGGTAAGAGCATTTTGTGGAAACAAAGAATCGGCTTGCTTGCAGTTATTCAAAACCTGTAGATAATTCTCCATGCGGTACGATTGCATGGTGGCTGTGTAAAGTTTTAATATCTCCTCTTTACTGGCTTCTTTGTCGCGGGCATATTTAGCAGGGTCTTTTATCAATAATGCATATTGGGTATCGGGGTATTTGTTGAGGAGCAGGTCTTTATAGTAGTTCATGCGCTCATCGTTGTGTGTAGCCTTATAAATTATATAAAGCTCATAATACACCAGTAGTTTGTATTTGTTTTCGGGGAAACGGCTCAGCAGTTCTTCAAATTCCGCTGTCGACTTGCGGTAATTGCGCAGGTATTCTTTATAAATAGCACCGGCATTATAATAGGCATCAATAACGCTATCTACCGATTTTTTCATTTGCGCCTCTGTACGCGGAATATGCTTCATATAAAAAGCAGCGCTGTATTTATCTTTAGTAGAGTCCTTTGCTGCTGTTTTTCCTTTCTTCGATTTTGATGTATCGGTGACAGATGCATCAGCCCCAGGTTGGCCCAGATTATTGGCATTTACAGCCTTTTTACTTCTTCGCCAATCGTCTTCCAGTGCACGGTTACCCCATGTTTTGGTAAACTCAGTCATTCCCTGTTGCAGCGATGCAGGGTTGTAAAAATACCACTTGCCATTGGCCAGCGCAACAGGCTGGTTGCTGTTGGCGTTTAGCGCTGCCTGTGCTGCTTCCTGCTCTTTTTGTTTCTTTTCTTCGTCGGCCCTTTTTTCTTTAGTAATAAGGTCAGCAATGTATTTATCCAAATCTGGTTTACTCATTTTACCGAGTTTCTGTATGCTATCCTGATAGGTAATAATGTCGAGGTAGGTTACCAGTTTTTGCAAATGTTCCTTTTTGGCTACAATAGAATCGCGGCCTTTGTAGTTTTTAGGCAGTGATGTTAACGTACTGTCGAAGTATTTTTTTGACCTTACATATTCTTCCTTCTCAAAATTAAAATCAGCAAGGGCCAAATACGAAATGGCTTTTTGGCGGGCATTTGTTGTGCTGGCACGTACCGATTTGTTCAGGTCGGTTATGCAAAGCGTAGTATCGCGTTCCTTAGCTGCTATTTGTGCTAGGGCATAATATATCTGGTCCCTGTTATCGAGGTACTTAGTAGGCTTTAACATTTTAACCAATTCTTTCTTTACTTTTTGGTTCTGTTTATCGCCACCCATAAAAAGCATGGCACGATATATGGTCGCTTCAAATTCCAGATCGGGCAATGGCCTGTTTTTTAATGTAAGTGAGTAATAGTTATAAGCCTTGGCATTCTCGTTGCTCTTTGTTGCTAACTGCCCTAAAATAAAATAATAGCGGGCCATAGTGGGTTTGTCTTTTTCGATCTTCACCGCTTTCTCCAACCATTTTTGCACATTATCCCATTCGCCTATGCGTTCAAAGTAATCGGCTACGGTGGCATATAATAAAGGGTAAAGCTTTTTAGGCAGTTCTTTGTTGTTTTTCAGGTAGTCAATAATTTCTTCTGATTTCGATACGGCCCCCATTTGGTTAAAGGCCCTTGCCTGCCATATCATAGCTTCGTATTTTACATCGGTCTTGCGGTATTCACGCGATGTATAGTCCAGTTCATCAATGCAGGTAATGTATTCGTTCTTATACAAATTAGCCTCAGCCATAAGCAGGTAGCAGTACTTGGTGTATTTGTTGGCATCGGCAACTTCGTGGTGGGCCTTGTCGGTAATAGTGTGGTTCTCTATCATGGTCTGGCACTTTTTTATGGCCCTGTCCATTTGGGTAAAAATGCTTTGCACCTCGGTCGATTCGGCATAAATAAAAACAGGCAATACTTCAGAATAATCTTCCTTGTGGGCCGCATTTAACTTATCAAGCCCTTCCTGATAGGCCAATTTGCCCCAGAAGTAGCCGTTGTAATGCGTGCAGGTAGTATGGAACTTACGTATAAGCCAGGTATTCTTTTCTGTGGTGCACGAATGAAGCAGCACCAGCAGGGTAAGTAGAACAATTGTATTTAATATTTTGCGGATGTGGGACAAGTACTTAAAGGTTAACTATCAATAACTGATTTTTTGATAAAATAGTGTGTAAAAATAAGAATTTGAGGCTAAGAATGAGGTTGAGGCCAAGAATCAGGCTGAATTGGGCAATTGGCTACCTTACAATGGTTAGTTTACCCCTATTGAGCAGAACACCATTATCAGTAGTCAGTCTATATAAATAAAGACCGTCAGGCAGCTCATGTAGGTCCAATTCAAATTGCTTTGAGGTGGCTGGTTCTAAAACAGAATAAACATTCTGCCCTAGTGTATTGTAAACTGCTATAGTATTATATGTTCCAATAGTTTCGGATGTGTTTGAACTGAAATAAAATATGCCTTTGCTTGGGTTAGGATAGCAATTGAAAATGCCGTTTGTGTTTATTCCATTTATACCTACAGTATTACTTTGGCATGCGTAGTCTATGATTTCGGTTTCGTAACCACTTATTTCCGATACAAATGTTAAGCGTATCCATCCATATAAGGTATCATTTCCTACAAATACCTGTAGGCCAACTATACCAGTATCGGCACTTGTATATTGATCATTACAATTTGGCCCTGAAGTCAATGCATATGTGTACATAGTATATTCACTGTCACTTGCCCAGGAGTTCGTTTTATTAATGGTATCGCTATAAATAAAGCTGTGAGCTATATTGAAAATGCCAAATATATAACCTGAAGTATCGGCACAGGTATCTTTTCTTCCCGAAAAAACTACCTGATTAGTATGGAGTGGTATAATGCTGTAGTAATAAATCATATAACCCGGAGTTTCATTTGTATATTGATAAACAACAAAATCATTTATTCCGTCATTGTTCACATCAATTGTATCAGTAGCAGACGTACCACATACAGGGCATGTTATTAATGTATCGTATGCTGTCTTATAAAAATCTTTCGGGCCATGCTGCCCTGCAATTATATATTGAGCTTTGGCCGCATTAAATTGTAGGGAGCCTAAAAAAAAGAATGCAATTATTAAGTGAGTGGTCTTCATTATACCAGTAAAGATAAGAAAAAACAGTCTTAAATAGCTATATCAAATCACTACTTCACCAAATATGCCTTACTGGTTTCGTACTGTGTAATAATAATTCTTGGCTTTTTGTTTACCTCATCATCATCCCAGGGTAGCATATAGTAATAGTCGCAGTTTTGAGCTGCATAGGTCATATTTGTAATAGTTAGCCAGGTTAGGTTTTTGCGCATTTTATAATAAGTACATGATGGCGAGTAAAAATCATTCACCCCCAGGTTTATGTCCTTATTGCTTATGGCATGATAGGTTTCCATATCCTTTATCACATCTTTCGATTGTGCATCGTACCACCAAAGCAGTGTATATGTATTGTTTTCAGTATTTATAGTGTGATACACAAATGTTATAGCGAGGATACCAAGCATACTTATTCCTATCCATTTTCTTAAAGGGCTTATGCTAAAAGTATCTGCCAGAAACAGCAGATTGACCACAAAAAGAGGGATAAGAAAAAGACCCATTCGGTCCTGCATAAATTTGGTGTGAATGAGAATGTGCTGCGTTACTGAAATAAAGCAGGGAAGCATAAGTAACAGAAAAGTAATGAGATGGATTTGGCGTTCGCCTTGCATTTTTTTTCGAATTAGCCCTGATACTACCCATGCGAGCGAGCAAATAATTATTGCCGCTACGAATACCTGTCCGGCAATAATTAAACTACCAAATGGCATGCCAAAAAAAGTAAACATAATAAGACTGTCTACCGTATCAACCCAAAAACCTGTATTGCCACCAAAGTTCAATGTTTTAAATGCTATAAGCCTGCGTATAGGTTCATATAAAAAAAAGAAAAGGGCTATTGTAAATAATACTATAGATAGGTATTTCCATAGATCTTTTCCGGATAGTTTTTTTACTTTATAATCTATCAGCCAGTTAAAACTAAAGACCATTATAACGCCTACGTAATAGATAAGACTTGAAAAATTACTGATAACGGCCAGCGATGCAAACAGGAGTGAAAGTATGATCGCTTTCATGCTTTTGGTTGAAAAAAAGTCGAGTGTGAAGTTTGCGCTCATGAATGTGAATGCTGCAGCCAGCGCATATCCTCTTGAAAGGGAAAAGAAATCGAGCAGGAAAGGATTGAAGTTTAATAACATGAAACCCAGTAAAGCAATTACTGGGCTTTTTATTTTTTTTATAACCAGGTACGATGCTATTAAATAAATAACATGGCCAATAAGGCTTGGTAAGCGCAATACCAATTCACTTGTACCAAAGAGGCAGGTAAACAGCTTTACGAGTAGTGTATTAAGGATATGGTTATTGGCAGATACGACAGTATTGGTAACAATATTATTGCTGATAATATCCATAAAACGCATGGGAACATAATGCAGAAATGTATAAGCTTCGTCGATTGTCAGCGACAGCGAAGAAGCTCTGTAAATGGTATAAACAAGCAGCGCCAATGAAATGGGAACATAAAAAAACAGTAGTGGTCTGAGTTTATGTTGCATACGTTAAGGAGTAGTGAAAAAAACTACAACGGAATATTACCGTGCTTTTTACGCGGCAGTTTATCTACCTTGTTCTTTAACATGCTAAAAGCTTTAATTAGCTTTATGCGTGTGTCTTCCGGTAAAATAACTTCATCCACGTAACCACGTTCAGCAGCCCTATATGGATTAGCAAAGTGGTTAATGTATTCGTTCTCTTTTTCTTTCAACTTTTCGGCAGGGTCCTTAGCTTCCGATATTTCTTTTTTAAATATTATTTCGGCAGCACCGCGGGCACCCATAACGGCAATTTCGGCACTTGGCCATGCGTAGTTCATATCGGCGCCAATATGTTTCGAGTTCATTACATCATATGCTCCGCCATATGCTTTGCGGGTAATTACGGTAATACGTGGCACAGTGGCTTCACAAAAAGCATAAAGCAATTTTGCTCCGTTCGATATAATGCCGTTCCACTCCTGGTCGGTGCCCGGTAAAAAGCCCGGTACATCTTCAAATACGAGTAAAGGAATATTGAATGCATCGCAGAAACGTACAAAACGTGCTGCCTTTAAAGAAGATTTAATATCTAAGACCCCTGCAAGGAATGCAGGTTGGTTGGCCACAATGCCAATGCTTTTTCCAGCAAGGCGGGCAAAGCCTACCAGCATATTTTCGGCATAGTTCTTATGTACTTCAAAAAATGTATCGGCATCGACTATTTCGCTTATAACCTCTCTCATATCATAAGGTTGGTTGGCGTTATCAGGTACAACTTTATTGAGAGCAGGGCGTTTTTCATCAGCCGGTTCGTAAGGTACCGAAGGGGCATCTTCTTCGCAGTTTTGCGGTACGTAACTCAGTAACTGCTTTAAATAACTTATACATTCTACACCGTTGGCACAGCTAAAATGCGCCACACCCGATTTGGTAGAGTGGGTAGATGCACCACCCAGTTCTTCCGAAGTAACTTCTTCGTGTGTAACTGTTTTTACCACGTTAGGGCCGGTAACAAACATATACGAAGTGTTCTCTACCATTAATATAAAGTCAGTAATAGCAGGCGAATAAACTGCACCACCTGCGCAAGGGCCCATAATGGCAGAGAATTGCGGTATTACTCCTGATGCTAATGTGTTGCGGTAAAATATATCGGCATAGCCACCAAGAGATACTACACCTTCTTGTATACGTGCGCCACCTGAGTCGTTAAGCCCGATAACCGGAGCGCCATTTTTCATGGCAAGGTCCATAATGCGGCAAATCTTTTCAGCATGCGATTCTGATAATGAACCGCCGAACACGGTAAAGTCCTGAGCAAAAATATAGACCAGTCTTCCGTTTACTTTTCCGTAGCCAGTAATAACACCATCGCCCAGGTATTTTTCTCTTTCCATACCAAATTCGGTAGAGCGGTGGGTAACAAACATGCCTATTTCTTCAAAGGTGCCTTCATCCATTAAAAGGCCAACACGTTCGCGGGCGGTAAGCTTGCCTTTTTTATGCTGCGAGTCGATGCGCGTTTGCCCGCCGCCTAAATGCGATAGGGCAATTTTTTCATTCAGTTCATCAAGCTTTTTAGTCATAGCAATAAGGTGTAAGTTTAAATTCCTGTGTAAATATAGGGTTATGCCACTAAAGCACTAAAACTCAAAATCCCACAAAATTTTGTGATGCCTTTCTTTGTGATTTCGTGTCTTAGTGGCAATGTATTTTGTATTCTGTCTTTCATTACTAAATAATAACGCCTGTGAAGGTTGCAAAGTTAAAAGGAGAAATGGATTAGCGAAATGTGACAGGAATTTAACCTGAAATTTATTTTTGGCAGAATAAAAATGCGTAGCTTTCGGAATTATTCAGAATGTCCCCTATCCTGTAATAGCATTTATGAAGAATACCACAATTAAAATAATGCTTCTTGTTTCGTGCCTTGTATTAGTTGGCACAAGGGCCTTTGCTCAAAATACGGTAGCTCCAGCCAATGGCGATACCATTATGGGCATACCTTATTTTATAAGAATAGGTGAAGGTACAGGTGGAGTAAAACTCGGAATATCGACCGTAAGTGATGTGCAAAAACTTTTTGGCGACACCAAAATACGCAGGGAGCAAGCGAAACGTAACGGACAGATATACACCGACAGGGCATTGACCTATAAGAAAAAGGGGCTTAAATTCTTTGCATTGGATGATCCTTCTAATATTATCTATTCAATAGAAGTATCGATGAAAGGTGCACGTACCGAAAAAGATGTATTGATTGGTACAAGTACACAAGATGATGTATTAAAAGCATATGGAGAGCCATCGTATCGTTCGCCTACAAGCTTTGAGTATGATGGACTTGGTGTGGTGTTTCAGTTTAATAACGGATTGCTGTGTAAGGTATTGTTAAGCAAAAAGACATAAAAACTAATAAGTAGCTTAACCGCGGAGAATGCTGAGTAGGTGCAAAGAACCGCTGAGAAACACAAGAGATAGTAGTGAATAATACAGCTCAATTAATAAGAAACTTATGCTCTGCGGCCCTCTGCGTGAAATACTCTGTGAACTCTGCTGTAAAAGATATTGAATAATAAAAAATGGAAACAGCTACCATTAATCCTGTTATACACGAAAGCTGGAAGGAAGCCCTGGGCGAGGAATTTGCTAAGCCTTACTTTGCAACCTTAAAACAGTTTTTAGTTGAAGAGCGAAAGAAGCATGTGGTTTATCCTCCCGGCAAACAAATTTTCTCTGCCTTTAATCATACCCATTTCGATAATGTGAAGGTGGTTATATTGGGGCAGGACCCGTATCACGGTCCGGGCCAGGCCAACGGATTATGCTTTTCGGTAAGCGATGGAATTAAAATGCCACCTTCATTAGTGAATATATTTAAAGAAATAAATAGCGACCTTGGTTACCCTATACCTACAACGGGCAACCTGGAGCGCTGGGCCGATCAGGGAGTGTTGTTGCTTAATGCCATGTTAACCGTTAGGGCGAATGAGCCGGGTTCGCACCAGGGTAAAGGCTGGGAAACATTTACCGATAGTGTTATACAACGTATATCGAAAGAAAAAACCGGAGTGGTTTTTTTACTCTGGGGTAGGTATGCACAGGCTAAAGAACAATTGATTGATGCCACCAAGCACCATATATTAAAGGCTGCACATCCTTCGCCATTTTCGGCTTATAATGGTTTTATGGGCTGCAAGCATTTTTCAAAGGCCAATGAATTGCTGAAGTCTCAAGGGAAGAAGGAGATAGATTGGCGTTGAAGGTTTTACCACGGAGACACGGAGAGCACAAAGAGCCACAGAGGTTAAATCTGAATTACTTTATCTTTTTTAATTTAATGTCTAAGCTGCCACCTTCGTTCGGGTCGATACCTATATAGTATATATAGGTGCCAGTTGTAATATCCATTTTACTTACCTGGTCAAAATAATCTGTCGGCGAAATTGAGGCTTTTCCATCACGTGGCAGGGCTATGGTAAACCGGTATATATCCACAAGTTGACCCTTAATTGTACTATCTGAGCATATCTTGTGGCTGTATTCTTCATTAGGCATAAGGTTATTTGTAAACATCCACTGGTTTTTTATAATAGCCTGAACACGTATCATAGTATCTTTCGATACATTTTTAAAAATAATTGTGGCACTATCATGCTTAACAGGTGACTGTGCCTTGACAGCAAATGAGGCTAAGATAAAGAGAAAGCCACAAAATAGTTGCTTCATTATATTATGAGAGAATTGAATAATTGCTTCAAGCTAGAAGTTAGAAAACACCCCATTGGCAACGACTTTTCGCTTGCCTACAGAATGATCAACAGAAAAATTAAAAATACCACTAAAAGCACCATTGTTCGGATTAAATGATGTTATTGTTACTGTTCCAAAATTTCCTGTAACGGGAATATTATAAACATAGTTGCTGCTATCTATTTCTGCTGAAGCAATATTTCCGCTATTCAGTTTAAGCGTTACGGTATCTGTAGGTACAGGCAACCAGATTTTTATTTCGAAATCTTTACATACACCGTCCAGTACAACTTCTTCGTTTGCGAACCATGTATCATTAAGTGTTGCAATAAATACAATAGGAGCGCCATTAACGGTAGCACTCATTGTTGGTGTCAGGTAGACTGTATTGCCACCGCCATTATTAGATGTTTCTTGTTTTTGACAGGAATAGAATAGTAAAGCAATAATGGTTAATGCTGAAAAAAATAAAATCTTCATGATACAAGTGATTGATGGGTTTCTTCTTCCAAATATAAAACAAAACTTTCAGGAAACCTAAAATGGATATGAATAACATGTTTATAGTAAGATAGTGTTTTTCGCGTGAGAGTTAATCACTTGTGAATAAATGCCCAAATTTTATCATTTGATATTTTCTTATTAAATTATTGAGAATTTAACCTCCGTGAAACTCAGTGATCTTCGTGTCTCTGTGGTTGCTTTTTTCTATTCATATAATTCATACATTTGCTCTAACAAACTCATGAAGTGAAAAGCATAGTATCGATAGTATTATTGTTTTCCTTTTTAACGGTCAACTTCAGCAAGGTATTTATTGTTGGCTATTACGAGTTGAATAAAAAACAACTTACCGAACAGTATTGCGTAAATAAGGACAAGCCCGAAATGCATTGCTGTGCCAAATGTTTGCTGAAGAAGAAACTGGCTGATGATGATGCCAAGCAAAGGACTCCTGTTGTGCCCGATATTAAAAACGATATTCAGTTATTTGGTTCTCCTATAAGCATACATATTAATAATAATGTTGGTGAAGGCATAAGTATTCTTTCGGCATATACCTGTTCGCTTCAATCGGGAGTGAATGCGTCTATTTTCCATCCGCCCTGCGCATAAGTGTTTCGTTTATTAAAATAAGTGTATTACCGGCCTATAGTTTGGTAATACCATTAAGCATATAGCATGCATGCTATATGTATTAAAAATGATTTAATTCGAATTGATAATTATCCATAAATAATGATGGATTAAAATTTATTATATGAAGTATATAATTATGTTACTGGTATCGTTGCTGGTATTTGCCAACATTGCAGCGGCCCAGTCTTTAAGTGGCACTGTTGTTGACTCTGCCGGTGGCCAGGGAATACCGGGTGCAGCGGTTTATTTTCCTGAGCTTAAATTGGGGACTACAACCGATTCAGCCGGGAATTTTAAAATGACATCAATGCCCAATGGCACATACGAAATGGAGGTAAAGATTTTAGGCTATGCTACCTTAACTCAACAAGTAACCAAAAAGGATAATTCAACTTGTACCTGCAATTGTAAAATGGGGGCTTCATGCTGTTCCGGTAATGAAGTGGTAATTACAGCGCTTGGTAATGTTACTAATACACAGCGTTCGCCAATGCCTGTTACATTGGTTACGCATGATATGATGCTGCAGGAAACTTCAAGCACTGTTATTGATGCTATAGCTAAACAGCCAGGTGTAAATGAAACAATGGAAGGGCCGGGCACTACCAAACCACAAATTAATGGATTAGGGTTCGACCGTGTTTTAGTACTTATGGATGGAGAAAGAGAGGAAGATTTCCAGTGGGGCGATGATCATGGTATCTTGATTGACCCCTATGCAGTATACGATGCCGAAATTATAAGGGGGCCTGCTTCCCTGCAATATGGTGCCAGTGCCGAGGCAGGAGTTATTAGTTTTAAATCGGAACCCTTTGCCGAAAACGGAACTGTACAAGGCAGTGTGCTGACAGAATATCAAACGAATAACGGGTTGATAGGAAACTCAGAAGACATAGGAGGAAACAATAATGGCTTTGTATGGAACCTGCGGGTAAGTACAGAAGAAGCACATGCATACTGGAACCCCAAGGACGGGTATGTTTGGGGAACCGCCTGGCAGCAGCAGAATGCAAGATTAACCATTGGCCTGAACAAATCGTGGGGTTATACCCGCTTGACTGTAAGTGCGCTTCACAGACGAATAGAAGTGCCCGACGGTAACCGTGATAGTACCGGGAGGTTTATGTTTGATGCCCCGCAAAATGGACAGCTTTACCCGACCCGGGCCGATTTCTTGTCGTATAATGCTGACATAGCCAGTGACAAGATTTTGAATGAATACCAAACATGGTGGCAAAACAGCTTTAATGCTGGTAAGGGAAGAATAGGGTTGGATATTGGATTTACCCGAAGTGAACACCATGACATAGACACCGGGACCATTGGTCAGGGAAATATGGTTGTAAATGATATACCATACTCTTTAAAATACCAGGTTACCGGAGAAAATTCAGGCCTTAAGTTTACTACAGGAGTTAATGGTACGTATGAATTTGAGAATAATTACCCTGAACCACCGGCACCTTATATAGCCAATTTTGAAATTCCCAATTACACAGATTTTGAGATTGGAGGATATGCCATTTTGCAAAAGGATTTCAAAAACCTTACGTTAAGTGGAGGATTGCGCTATGATATGACAAATTTTATAGGACAATCAATGTATTTGATAAACAGCGGCACGCCTGAACAAAAACAGGTACCAATTGGAACAGAAGGAGCGATAGAACAGTTCCAGGGATTTAACAATACATACAGCGGGCCATCAGGTAGTATAGGAGCATCATACCAATTACCCGGCAATAATTATATAAAACTCAATTTCTCAAAGAGCTTCCGTGCTCCGGCCATCAATGAATTAACAAGCAATGGGTTGAATATTGGTACTAAAACTTTTCAAATAGGAAACATTAACTTAAAGGCCGAACAGGGTTACGAAGTAGATTTTGCATACGGGAATAATGGAAAGGATATCAGTTTTGAAGCGGATGCGTTTTATAATTATATAAACAACTTCATATTTGCTGACAGAACTGATTCAAGCTTATCGGGTTTTCCGGTATATCCTACTAAATCTAATATTGCCATAATTACAGGGGTATCAGGATATTTTAATATTCATCCTGCCGATGCAAAATGGCTTGAAATAAATAACGGGTTCACCTATATTTATTCTTTTCTTCCCAATCAAACAGATTCAACCGATCACGTTCCCTGGACACCTGCCCCGCATTTAACAACTGAGGTTAAGTTTAAATTTAAAGACAGGCATAATTCAATACTCAGGGGAACTTTCATAAAGGTTGAACGTGCACAATACTGGGCGCAGAATAATATTTACAGTGCGCTTTATACCGAACTTCCATCTAAAGACTATAGTTTATACAATGCAGGAATAGGTACCAATTTCGTCAACCCCAAAACGGGTAGTGTAATTTGTTCGTTCTATATCAATTGTACTAACCTTATGAATCTTGCCTATGTTGATCATTTAAACCTGGCTCAGTATTTTCTGTCGTACAACGGACAAGTGGCTACTGTAACCAATCAAAACCAAGGTATATATAATATGGGTAGGAATGTTGGCTTCAAGCTACTATTCCCTATTGGCGGACATAAAATGCAAAATGCTGAGAAAGGAATGGATGTGAATTGAAAAGGCCTGAACATGGCTGAAACAGGGCTTTATACGTTGAGTTATTAACAAAAAGCCCTATTTTTCAACATTTTCAGAAAAAAGCACCCATAGAGTTAGCTATTTATAGGGAATTAATATATATTCGTCTTAATTAATTAACCGTTTAACCTTTAAAAACCAAATCAAATGAACAAAGCAGAATTAGTAGACGCAATTGCTTCTGAATCTAAATTATCAAAAGCATCTGCAGAAAAAGTTCTCGACGCATTCGTTACTCAGACAACCAAAGCCCTTAAAGCTGGACACCGTGTAGCTTTAGTTGGTTTCGGTTCTTTTTCAGTTGCTAAACGTGCAGCTCGTAACGGAAGAAATCCTCAGACAGGCAAGGCCATCAAGATTGCTGCTAAAAAAGTAGCAAAGTTCAAAGCTGGTGCTGACCTCGCTGCAAAAGTGAACAAATAGTCTACCCTTTTTACTTAAACAAAAAAGCCTTGCACACTGCAGGGCTTTTTTGTTTTAAATATAGAACTGTAAGTACTACCCATTATAATCGTAGCAATTTACACATACAGTTGCCTGCGCCTTAAATTGTAAGGTAAGCCCCATGCTAAACATAAGGCCATTGAAATTTACAGGGCTGCCGGTTCCGTCAAATTCATTGGCCTGTTTCAGGTACATGTTCCTGTAGCCTAACTTCATTTCGAATCCCAGGTTCTTCGATTTGCCAACAAAGTATTTGGCTACAGCGGCAGCGTGCCAGCCAAACTGCATACCGTCGTATAAAACACTGTTGGTGGTAGGATAACTGCCTCCCTCATATGTTATATCATGTTCCGTTCCGCTAAAAATTCCAATGTCAGCACTCAATTCGCCACCAATTTGAAACCTGTTCGATGTATCTGTACCTCTTAAATATTGCAATGCGTCGTTTAAGCAAAAGTATGAAATAGCCAGGTTGCCTGATGCCCCATTAGCATAGTTGGCAGTATCGTGTATAGCGGCAGGGGGTGCCGTTTCAAACTGAAATTCATAACTCCAGTTATTCTGTTTGTTGAATATAAGCGAACCACCCATTGCAAAGTTATACATCTCGGTATTGCCATTGCTCAGCTTAATAGTACCGTTGCCTTCCTGTGAAAACCTGTTCTGAAAATAGTCATTAATACTTCTGTTATCGTAAGGTGTTAAAGGAGATACAACTGCACTATAGTAAATAGTAGCACCGGTAAGGTTGCTGGGCGTTGTGGTAACAGTACCATCCGGATTATAGGTGGTGGTTACGTAGGTGCTTTGTGGTATAGGGGCAGGTGCAGGTTGAGGTATAGGTGCCAAAGCAGGAAATGCATCGTTGGTGCCATCGGCATAGTGTATAGCGCTTACCTGGTATTTTGAAATATCGTAAACCGGGCTGCTTTGCAATGTGGCGTATTTTTTATATTTTATTTCTGAGGTTCCTACTTCCTGCACCACTGCAATGGTTTTGGTTCCGTCAGTTTGAATAATGGTGTCTTGTGCAGTAGCAATTTTAATACCGGTAATTAGGGTGAGTAAACAAATTAGAGTTTTCATGATGATTGGGTTTTATATATGGGTCTACGCATATTCATTCTACCTGTTTCAGTTTTTCACATTAATTAACAAACTAAATAGTTTAGGGTACAAACTAATTAGGGTTTTTCGTTTTGCATTTTACCCCAAACCCCTAAAGGGGCTTTAGCGATCGTCGCACTGAGCTTGCCTGTCTATCGCCAGATAAATCGAAGTGTCAATGAATATGTTTCGACAGGCTCAACACGACATCGTATTTTTCAAAGCCCCTTTAGGGGTTTGGGCTCGACAGATATAAACTGAATCACTATATTTTTGTAAACTTGCAATAATGAACGACTGGGTAACCATAGCTGCTTTTCAATATGCTCATCAGGCTGCCATGCTCAAAGGAAGGTTAGAGTCGGATGGAATACTTTGCAACATAAAAGATGAGCTTACTGCTACCACTTATGTTTTTTACGGGAATGTTATTGGCGGAGTGAAAGTGCAGGTACGCGAAAACGATATTAAGCTTGTTATACCCATTATGAAAGAACTGGGCTATAATATAGAGGATGATGGAAATTATGAAACACAGGTAACTAAGGTTGTACGCTTTACCCAAAAGATACCGATCATTAATAAACTACCACTTGAAAAAAGGTATATGGTTTTAATAATTGCAATTGCAATTATTATAGGTATTATATGTACTGTGTTTTATTTTATAATGAGGCCAACAATTTCAGAGCAACTAAAAGATACTTCATGGTGTATAAATGAAATTGTTTATAAAGGTAAATCATATCAGCCTAAATCTACAGATCAACGGATAGTTATTGTTCCTTTAGGTGGTTCTCAATGTAATGAACAAATGAGCTTTTACCACGACTTAAATTTACCTGGTATTAATTGTTCATCCATTACTTGTAATTGGCATGTAATAAGTGATAGCTTAGTATTGCATGAATCAGATACAACTCATATTATGAGAAATGTTGCTGTCACTTGGGACTATATGATGAAAACTGTTTATCATGGTCCATTTAGTGTTAAAATAAACAGAAGACAAATTGTGCTTCAGTCTCAGAATACTACAATATATGGAACTAAGCTTGAATGATTTTTTTAATTATTGCAGTAGCAGTTTTTATTGGAGTGGTTTATGCGGTGGCGTATTTTCTTTCTAAATGAGGCTATATGCAATTGAAGTTACAAAAACTTTGTCGGCATATGCTTGCTATTTAGAACATTCTTAGATGTTTTGTTTGAACTTGCACATCCGTGAATACAAATAATGGTAAATGAAAACAGAAAGATGATACAACATGTTTTCATAATCACTTTCATTATCCAAATACAATTAGTTTAATGTAAATATAGGTATTACTATTTCATTTTACTGCTTTCTGCAATCAGATGGTTCATTTGCGTAATATGCTAATAGTCAAATACTTATATTTAACATGCTGATTTCCAAATAATTAAAGCCTAATTTTCAATTCTATTGTTATTCATTGTTATTAACAATGGAGGCATTGCCAATAGAGGCTTTCAGAAGGTGGTTATTGTTAATTTCTATTGTTATTTTCATTGTCAGCCCCACCTAAATCCTCCCCATTGGGGAGGACTAAAAATACCTCTCCATAGCTAAAGAAAAGAAGCTAAATTTGCGGGAAATAAAGACAATTATAAGTATGAAGCGGACCATAAAAAAAGTTGCCGTAATTGGTTCAGGTGTAATGGGCTCACGCATTGCCTGTCATTTTGCCAATATTGGTGTTCAGGCATTGTTGCTCGATATAGTTCCTAAAGAACTCAGAGATGATGAAGCAAAGAAGGGATTAATCCTTACCGATAAAGCGGTTCGCAACCGTATAGTAAATGAGGCCCTTGCGGGTGCTGTTAAAAGCAATCCTTCTCCTATATATAATAAAGCGTTCCTGTCGCGCATTGCAACAGGTAACCTCGAAGATGATATTGCCGGTGTTGCCACCTGCGACTGGATAATAGAGGTAGTAAGCGAGAACCCTGCGGTTAAAAAAATAGTATTCGATCAATTAGAAAAAGTACGGAAGCCGGGTACGCTTATTACAAGTAATACATCCGGTATCCCTTTGCACATGCTTGCTGCAGGCAGGGGCGATGATTTCCAAAAGAACTTTTGTGGCACACACTTTTTTAACCCGCCACGTTATTTAAAGCTGTTGGAAATTATTCCGACACCTAAAACAGATCCTGAAGTAGTTGACTTTTTAATGCACTATGGTGATCTGCATTTAGGCAAGACCACTGTGCTTTGTAAAGATACTCCTGCCTTTATTGCCAACCGTGTTGGTGTTTACGGTATTATGGCCCTGTTCCATTTGGTTGAAAAAATGGGACTTACAGTAGAAGAAGTAGATAAGCTTACCGGCCCTGCATTGGGCAGGCCTAAGTCTGCTACCTTCCGTACGTGCGACGTGGTAGGCCTTGATACGCTTGTGAATGTGGCAGGTGGCTTAAAGGCCAATGTGCCAAACGACGAAGCTAAAGCATTGTTCGAACTGCCTAAGTATGTTGCTAAAATGGCCGAAAACAAATGGCTGGGCGATAAAACAGGACAAGGCTTTTATAAGAAAGTGAAAAGCAAAGAAGGCAAGAGCGAAATACAGGCACTCGATCTAAACACACTTGAATACAAACCAAGCCAGAAGGTGAAGTTCGCAACACTGGAAGCTGCTAAGATGGTTGATTCGCTTACCGACCGTATGAAAGTACTGGTAGGTGGAAAAGATAAAGCAGGTGATTTTTACCGCACTTCATTTATTGGTTTGTTTGCTTACGTATCTAACCGCATACCTGAAATATCGGATGAGGTTTACCGTATCGATGATGCTATGCGTGCCGGTTTTGGCTGGCAGCTCGGCCCATTCGAAACATGGGACGCTATAGGTGTTCAGGCTTCTATTGATATGATGGAGAAAGCAGGAACAAAGCCTGCAGCTTGGGTTTACGATATGCTCAAAAAGGGTTGCACTTCCTTTTACAAAATAGAAAATGGCACCCGTAAATATTATGATATTCCTTCGGGCACTTATAAAGTTATACCGGGTACCGAAGCATTTTTATTGCTCGATAACTTCAGAGCCAACAAAACGGTTTGGAAGAATGCAGGCGTTACCATTACCGATATTGGTGATGGAATACTGAACGCTGAGTTCCATACCAAAATGAATTCTATTGGTGGCGAAGTAATACAGGGCATCAACAAAGCTGTTGAATTAGCTGAGAAAGATTTCCGCGGATTGGTAATATCGAACGAAGGAGATAATTTTTCTGCAGGTGCGAATGTGGCATTGATATTCACCATGGCTATTGAACAAGACTGGGAAGAACTGGATATGGCTATCCGCACATTCCAGAATACAAACATGCGCTTGCGATACTCATCTATACCGGTAGTAGTGGCTCCGCATAACCTTGCATTAGGTGGTGGTTGCGAAATGTCGATGCACTCTGATAAAGTACAGCTACATGCTGAAACATACATGGGGCTTGTAGAATTTGGTGTAGGGCTTATCCCTGGCGGCGGCGGAACAAAAGAAATGGCCGTTCGTTTATCTGATTCGTTTACCGAAGGTGATGTTGAATTGCCTATGCTGCGCGAGAAATTCCTTACCATAGGTATGGCAAAGGTTTCTACTTCAGCATTCGAAGCATTTGACTTAGGCTACCTCAGGAAAGGAATTGACGAGGTAACCATGAACCGTTCACGCTTACTTACCGATGCTAAAGCATCTGCAATCAGAATCGCTGAAGAAGGATATACTCAACCAATTAAGCGTACCAATATTAAAGTATTGGGTAAGCAAGGTTTAGGTATGGTATATGTTGGTGCCGATGTTATGCTGCAAGGCCATTATATGTCAGAACACGATAAGAAGATATCGTTGAAGCTGGGCTATGTAATTTGCGGTGGCGACCTTTCAGCGCCTACATTGGTATCTGAGCAATACCTGCTCGACCTGGAAAGGGAAGCATTCATGTCGCTTTGCGGAGAGAAGAAAACGCTAGAGCGTATTCAAAGCATATTGACCGGAGGAAAAATTTTGAGAAATTAAATTCTAAAAACAATTATTATGGAGGCTTATATAGTAGCTGGATACAGATCGGCAGTGGGCAAAGCAACAAGAGGTAAATTCCGTTTTACCCGCCCCGATGATATTGCAGTAAGTGTATTACACCATTTACTGGCAGCGGTACCCAACCTTAAAAAGGAAGATATTGATGACCTGATAGTAGGTAACGCTATGCCTGAGGCTGAACAAGGCCTTAACATGGGTAGATTAATATCACTCATGGCATTCGATACCGATAAAATTCCGGGTATGACAGTGAACCGTTATTGTGCATCGGGCTTAGAAACTATTGCTATTGCAAGTGCAAAGATTCGTGCAGGTATGGCCGATTGTATCATTGCCGGTGGGGCAGAATCTATGTCGCTTATACCAATGGGTGGCTGGAGAATTGTTCCGCATGCTGAGGTTGGTTTAACACACCCTGACTGGTATTGGGGCATGGGCACTACGGCAGAAGCTGTGGCGAATGAATATAAAGTTTCGCGTGCTGACCAGGATGCCTTTTCTTTAGCATCGCACCAGAAGGCTGTTGCAGCAATTGCGGCAGGCAAGTTTAAAGATGAAATTGTACCTGTGAAAGTGAAAGAGACTTACATGGATGAAAAAGGTAAGAAGCAAAACAGGGAGTATATAATGGATACGGATGAAGGTGCACGTGCTGACACAACGTTGGATGCATTGGCAAAACTTAAGCCTGTATTTGCTGCCGATGGAAGTGTAACTGCCGGTAACTCATCACAAACATCTGACGGAGCAGCCTTTGTAATTGTAATGTCAGAAAAGAAAGTAAAAGAATTGAACCTTAAACCTATTGCACGCCTTGTATCGTTTGCAGCAGCAGGTGTACCTCCACGTATTATGGGCATTGGTCCTGTCGAAGCAGTTCCTAAAGCATTGAAACAGGCAGGTTTGAAATTAGGCGATATCGGCCTTTTTGAATTGAACGAAGCATTTGCATCGCAATCATTGGCTGTTGTAAGAACACTCGGCATTAACCCTGAAATAGTGAACGTAAATGGTGGAGCGATTGCATTGGGCCACCCGCTGGGATGTACCGGAGCAAAACTTTCGGTACAGTTGTTTAATGAAATGCGCCGTCGCAAAAGCAAATATGGTATTGTTACCATGTGTGTTGGTACCGGCCAAGGTGCAGCAGGCGTTTATGAACTTTTGAATTAAAACTAAAATACCTATATTTAAACCTAATATCTGAATATTAATACCATGGAAACTACCGCAGTAAAAACCCCCATTAAGGGCGGAGAATTTTTAGTAAAAGAATCTTCTTATCAGGATATATTTATCGCTGAAGAATGGAACGAAGAGCAACGTATGATCGCGCAATCGTGTCACGAATTTTTGGCAGCAGAAGTGTGGCCGATAATGGACAGGATAGACAGCCAGGAAGAAGGCCTGATGGTGAAGATACTTGACAAAGCCGCTGAACTTGGCCTATTGGGTTTAAATATACCTGAACAATACGGAGGATTTGAAAAAGACTTCCTTACGGGTATGCTTGCTACCGAAGCAATCGGTTCTGGCTATTCATTTGCTGTTGCTATATCGGCTCACACTGGTATTGGTACGTTGCCAATTTTATATTACGGAACTGAAGAACAAAAGAAAAAATATTTACCTAACCTTGCTTCAGGCAAATGGAAAGCATCGTATTGCTTAACCGAACCGGGTTCGGGCTCTGATGCCAACTCAGGCAAAACAAAAGCTACATTATCAGCTGATGGTAAATCGTATTCTATCACCGGTCAAAAAATGTGGATTACCAATGGTGGTTTTGCAGATGTATTTGTGGTGTTTGCTAAAATAGGCGATGACAAAAACCTGAGCGCTTTTATTGTTGAAAAAACATTTGGTGGAATTACCCTTAACCCAGAAGAACACAAGATGGGTATTAAAGGCAGTTCAACCCGCCAGATATTCTTTAACGACTGTAAAGTGCCTGTAGAGAATTTACTGTCGGAAAGGGAAAACGGATTTAAGATTGCAGTTAACATATTGAACGTAGGCCGTATTAAATTGGCTGCCGCTGCATTAGGCTCTTGCAAAACAGTAATTACAAAAGCTGTGGAATATGCAGGCCAACGCATTCAGTTTGGTAAAGCAATTGGTACTTACGGTGCTATTCAGCATAAAATGGCTGAACAAGCTATCCGTTCATTTGCATGCGAATCTGCTTTGTATCGCGCCAGCCGCAATATGGAAGATGTAATTGAAGGCCTTACAGAAGGTGGTATGGAACATGGCAAAGCAATACTGAAAGGTATTGAACAATATGCTGTTGAAGCTGCCATTATGAAGGTATTTGGTTCGGAAACATTGAACTATGTAGTTGACGAAGGTGTACAGATATATGGTGGTATGGGGTACTCGGCTGATGCACCTATGGAGAGGGCATACCGCGATGCACGTATCAACAGGATATTTGAAGGAACCAACGAGATCAACCGTATGCTTGCAGTTGATATGATGATAAAACGTGCTATGAAAGGTGAGATCGACCTGATGGGCCCTGCAATGAAAATTTCGGGTGAACTTATGTCGATACCTGATTTTGGCGAGCCGGATACATCCTTGTTTGCTGCTGAAAAGAAATACATACGTAACTTTAAGAAAGCTGCTTTGATGGTTGCCGGTTCTGCCGTGCAAAAGCTTATGACAAAGCTCGGCACTGAACAGGAAGTGGTAATGAACATTGCAGATATGCTTATTGAAATATATGTGGCCGAATCAATGCAATTGCGCGTTGAGAAGCTTGTGAGCATGAAGGGCGAACAAGAATGTGCTTTGCTGCTTGATATGATGCGTACCTGCTTGTTTGATACTGCTGACAGGATCAACAGGGCAGGTAAAGATGCTATCTGTTCGTTTGCAGAAGGTGATGAACAACGTATTATGCTTTCGGGCTTAAAGCGTTTTACCAAGACCGATGCATTCAATACCAAAGATGCACGCCGCCGTATAGCTACCAAAATGCTTGCTGAAAACAAATACTGTTTCTAGGAATGGAGCCAACAAGGTTATTTGATATTCCATACTGGCAGCACGAAAAGTATCCAAAACCCGATGCCTTAGTTAATAAGATAAAAGGCCAATGGATACCTGTAAGCACTGAAGAGTTTATACAGAGATCTGAAAAGATAAGTTATGGCTTGTTGGCTATGGGCCTGAACAAAGGCGATACCATTGCAACCATTTCTACTAACAACCGCCACGAATGGAACTATATGGATATTGGCATGCTCCAGATTGGAGTGATGCACGTACCTGTTTATCCTACCATTAGTGATAGTGACTATGAGTTTATATTTAAGGACGCGGAAGTAAAATATGTTTTTGTTTCTGATGAGGCATTATATAAACGCGTTAAGGAAATTGTAAAGAACATTCCGGCTATAAAGAATGTGTACACGTTTAATGAAGTAGCTGGCGCACCACACTGGACTGAAGTATTGAAGCTCGGAGAGCAAAACCCACAACCCGCAAAACTGGAAGAGCTAAAGAAGGCAGTTCTGCCATCAGATACGGCTACACTTATTTATACATCGGGCACAACAGGCACACCAAAAGGTGTAATGCTAACGCATAATAATATAGTCAGCAATTTAATTGCTTCGCACCCGTACGTACCTATAAAGCCTTATGCCAAAGCGTTAAGTTTTTTGCCGCTTTGCCATATATACGAACGTATGCTCAATTACTTATATCAGTATTCGGGTATTGCCATTTACTATGCTGAAAGTATTGATACCATTGGTGATAACCTGAGAGAGGTGAAACCGCACGTTTTTGTTGCAGTACCACGTGTGATCGAAAAAATAGTAGATAAGATAATGGCTACCGGCAATACTCTTACAGGCATTAAAAAAATGCTTTTCTTTTGGGCTGTGGGTTTAGGTTCACAATTTGAACATGATGGCCGCAATGGTTGGTGGTACGGACACAAATTATCACTTGCCCGCAAACTTGTTTTCAGCAAATGGGCAGCAGCGGTTGGTGGTAATTTAGAATTAGTCGTTTCGGGTGGTGCAGCTTTGCAACCCCGTTTAGCCAGAATTTTCTGGGCAGCTAATATGCCTATACTAGAAGGATACGGACTTACAGAAACATCTCCTGTTATTGCTGTTAATACACTTGAACCCAATGGTTCATGCTTTGGAACTGTTGGCCCTGTTATACCGGGTGTGACAGTAAAATTTGCTGAAGACGGTGAAATACTTTGTAAAGGTCCCAATGTAATGAGGGGCTATTATAAAAGGCCTGATAGCACTGCTGAAGCTATTGATGCAGATGGCTGGTTCCATACCGGAGATATTGGCATAATGGTTGAGAACAGGTTTTTAAAGATAACCGACAGGAAGAAAGCTCTACTTAAAACTTCGGGTGGAAAGTACATTGCTCCGCAGCCTATCGAGAACAAGATGAAGGAGTCGCGTTACATAGAGCAAATTATGGTTATTGGCGATGGGCAGAAATTTGCTGCGGCTTTAATTGTGCCTAAATTCAGTGAACTTGAAGCATGGTGCAAGGCCAAAAATATTACCTATACCAATAAGGAAGAACTGATCCATAATAAAGATGTGCATGACCTATACAGAAGTGTATTGGATAAGTACAACGTAAACTTTGGCCACGTTGAGCAGATAAAGAAGTTTGAGCTTTTAGCTAAAGAATGGACTGTTGCTGATGGTGAAACCACTCCTAAACTTGACCTTAAGCGGAAAGTGATAATGGAAAAGTATAAGGCTCAGGTAGATAAGATTTACAATAGCCAGGCAGACTAAGTCCCGTTTATTTTATTTGATTGCTTCTGTTTTATACCAATTAACGAAATTGGTAATACCTTCTTGTAGAGTAGTAGAAGGGCTGTAGTTCAATAGCTTTTTTGCCTTCTCAATATTAGCAAAGGTTATATCCACATCGCCGGGTTGCATGGGCTCATGCGTAATGACTGGCTTTTTGTTCAATGTTTCTGCAATGCAGTTTACAAGTTCGTTAAGTTTTACCGGGCTGTTGTTCCCCAGGTTAATTATTTCAAATACATTCTTATTCGAAGTAACATAGTTGAATGCACTATAAATTCCGTTTCTTATATCGTTGATATAGGTATAATCTCTGGCCGTACTTCCATCACCAAATAATTGAATGGGTTTATCATTCGATATAAGATCAACAAATTTTCTGATAGCCAAGTCAGGGCGTTGGCGTGGCCCAAATACAGTAAAGAAGCGAAGATTGATTATGTCAAACCCATGCAAATGATGGTAGGTGTGGTTCAGTAATTCAGCCGCCTTTTTTGTAAATGCATAAGGCGAAATAGGGAAATCTACAGCATCGGTTTCAGTAAAAGGTACCTTTTTATTATTGCCATATACACTGCTAGAAGAACCAAAGACCAGTTTACTGATCTTATTCGCCTTCATCCATTCCAGAATATGAAGGGTGCCATTAATATTGGTAAATGAATATGCTTCCGGGTCAATTATAGAGGGGCGTACGCCTGCTTTGGCTGCAAGGTGTATTACTGCAGTTATACCTTCAGGAAGCCTGTTGAGAGCCTCTTTATTGGTGATGTCAATTTCTAAAAAGGTAAAATTTTTGTTCTTGAGCGAAGTACTAAGGTTCTGTTTTTTTTGCTCAATGTTATAGAAAGTGTCAAAATTGTCAATGCCAACTACCTCGTGCCCCTGGCTGAGAAAATACTCAGAAACATGGCTACCTATAAAACCCGCACAACCGGTAATTAATACTTTCATAGAGACCTTAAAGGTATTGAATTTTACATGAAGTTATCGTACCACATCTCAAACACCAGCAAATTCCACAGTAATTTGCGGTGATTTTGCTTTAGTGAATAGTGTTCTTTCTTCAGTTTGTCGATGTATGAATAGTTGAATATACCATGCTTGCTTATTCGTTCTTCCGAAAGATAATGCTCCATGGTTTCTTTTAGCTCATTTCTCAACCATAATGAAACAGGTATGCCAAAGCCTTTTTTAGGGCGATCAATTATTTCATTGGGCAGTTTATTGCGCATCAACTCTTTCAGTAAAAGCTTTCCTGTAAAGCCTTTTATCTTATAACTTTTGGGCAGGGTATTTAAAAACTCAACCACATTTACATCTAAGAATGGTGCGCGTACCTCTAATGAGTTATACATACTTGCTCTGTCTACTTTCACCAATATATCTTCAAGTAAATAAGTGCGGTAGTAAGAATATAAAAGGCGGTTAAATTCATTTGCAGTAGGGACATCATTCAAATAGCGATCAATGCTGGTAATGCCATTGCCATTAGTTATATGACCTTGTGCTGTCGTTGTAAATAATTTATTTTTTAATGATGGTGTAAAACTGCCTAACCAAAGTGTATGGGCATATTGCCTGCTTTCTTCAAAGCCTTTAAAGAATTGGGTTAACTTAAAATCGAGGCTTATATTTTTATCGCTGCGTGGCAATAGATTGCTTAACTGAGAGAAAGATTTGATCAATGACTTAGGCAATGCTCCAAAAGTCTTTAAAAATTTATCTGAGATGAACGTTGGGTAACCAGCCATTAGCTCGTCACTACCATCGCCACCAAGGGCAACAGTTACATGCTTACGGGTAAATTTAGATAGGAAGTAGGTGGGGATAATAGAAGGATCTGCGAAAGGCTCATCAAGGTTTTTAGTTATGTCGGGTATAAGGCTTAGGGATGTACTTGCCGACAAAACCTCTTCATGATGTTGGGTGCCTAATTTTTTTGCTACCAGTTTTGCATAGCTGCTTTCATCGTAGCTTTTCTCTGAAAAACCAATAGAAAATGTATTGATCTTCGATGTCGCATTTTTTTGAGCATAATAGGCTACAGCACTGCTATCAAGTCCTCCGCTTAAAAATACACCTAATGGTACATCACTCATAAGTCTACCCGATACGGCATTGTTTAATAATGTGTCGAACTTAGTAGTTGCATCTCCAAATGATATGTTCTGTTCAGTAAAGTTTACATGCCAATAGGCTTGTTTTGTTATAATATGGCCTTCTTTGAAAATAAGGTATTGGGATGCTTCTAGTTTATGGATATTCTTGAAAATGCTGTTGGGGGTAGGTATATAATCAAATGTCAGGTATTCATTAATGGCGTTGTAGTTCAATTCTTTGGTGGCTAATGGGTGCTGAAGAATAGCTTTCAGTTCGGATGCGAAAACTAGGGTATTATTAATTACCGAATAGTAGAGGGGCTTTTTACCCATCCGGTCGCGAGCCAGTAATAACTCCTTTTTCTGGAAATTATAAATAGCAAAGGCGAACATGCCATTTATTTTATCAAAAAGCTTCTCACCATATTCCTGATACATATACAGTAACACTTCTGTATCTGATGTAGTTCGAAATGTGTACTTGTTAAGCCTGATAAGCTCCTGCTTTAGTTCGAGGTAATTATAGATCTCGCCATTAAAAACCATAGCTACCGATTTATCGGCAGTAAAGAAGGGTTGTTGGGCGTTTACACTTAAATCGATAATGCTTAAGCGGGCCTGTGCCAGCCCAACATTGTCAGTTACTATTGCTCCCTGATGGTCGGGCCCGCGATAGCGTATGGCATCTATCATGCGTCTTAATTCGCCTTCGCTGCCTTTACCTACAAAACCTGCAATACCACACATACAAATGAAAGTGAAATATCTAAATTAACTCAAATCTTTAACAGGAAATAGTTTACCATATCCCCAGTATAGGGTATATGCAGCACATATAACCAGAAAGGGCCATGCAGGTATCAGATACCTGTTCTCGTTTGCTTTAATTATAGTGGCATGTATAAAAATGGTATAGAGGGGTATTATTGGGAGTATGCTCTTAAGGGAGGCTTTAAAAATAAAAGGAAACATTAATAAAGAGCCAAGTAAACCAAGGAATAGCAGCACAGCATAATATCCGGCAGTAAACCGCGAAATGTAATTGTTAATGAAAAGCTTTGATACGGTGTGGATATTTAGGAGCATTGTACTTAATCTTCTTTCATTGCTTTTTATATAGTAACAGTATTTGTTTTCTGTTTTTTCAGATAGTGCGTATTTATTGAATTTATCACTTATAGCTTTTTGATACTCGGCTTTCACTTCAGCAGAAAGGTGGCTTGAATCACTCGTGAAATGTATAATTGTATTCTTCAGAATCTTTAAGCTATCTGCATTAAATTGTGATGTATAGATATAGCTTGGATACGGCACTGAGTCACTTTTTGCCCCGGTTTTGAAGGTACAGGGCTTGTTATCACTGAACCATGAAATTTCGGTACTGGGGTTAACAAACCAAATGGTGCCTCCCCAAGATTGTACAAAGGTTATCATGGGTTTTAAATAAGAATTTTCAATCCAGGGAAAGTAGACAGTCCTGGTAAGTGGAATGACCTCTTTGTAACGTATGTAATTACTTGTTATCCATGAACCGTCGGCAATTGTAAACGGAACAAGGAAGAGAAGTGCCGGTAAATTTTTTTTATGAGAACGTACCAGTTCAATTACAACTAAAACAAAAAATAACAATAGAAGTGGAGCAAATACAGGACGCAAAAAGACAGTCCATGTTAATAGAGAGCCTGAGAAGATAAGCTCTTTTGCCTTGTAATTATTAAAGTAACAGCATAAAAAATATACTGAAAGTATAAGGGTAGAGGTAGTTAAACTTTCAGATATAAGTACAGGGTCGACAAGGCTTGAAAATATACTGCATGTATATAATATGAATGTGATATAAAAGAGTGTAGTGCTTTTAAAGAGTTTTTTTGCAATTAAAGCCAGTGCATAAACCGATAAGGTAGATAGGAGTAATTGAATACAAATTAAAATATTGCAGGCTACTGCTTTCGAAAACAATAATAATAAAGGGTAATACAGAACTCCGTACCCCGGCATACGGTAATTGGGCGTATAAGAGCCTAGTCTTATTAAGTTTTCGAATGGTATTAAATATCCTTCACTATCTCCGCGTAAGCCTCCCCAGAAGCCTGGGAAGCTATTGTATTGACGAAAATGGTTAACTAAAATAAAAAATATAAAGCGGCTTATAAAAGCAATTGTCAACCAGTACTTCCAGTTTGATATGTCTTTTAAAAAAAGGGAAGAAATTCTTGCCTTCATAATGCTTTATAAATTAATCTAAGTATTTATTCACTTATTTTTCCTTCCTCCGAATTTCCATGAGTTACCGTTACGGAAAATTATATAAGTACTGCTCTTATCTATATCAGGGTATTTGTGAAGCCATTGCTGTATGATTTCTTTAGATAAATAAGCTGTTTGGGGGGTAACCAACTGATCGAACGCTACATGCCTGAAGAATAAAAAATCTCTTTTAGCTATCCAACATGAGTAGTCATATAGGGGGAATTCACTAAATATTTTTGATTGTGATATTATTTTGGCATAAATAAAGTAGGGCACTACCAAGGGTGTTGCAATAAGGTATTTGGTAAACCACCAGGGCAGCTTTGATGCGATTTTACGTATAGGGTCAACAATGTAAATAACAACTGCATTGCCTTCTTTTGCATAAACCCAGCAATGAAACCTGCCTCCTGGTTTCGTGTTCTTTAAAACTGATTCAAATCCTTCAACAGGATTTTTTAAATGATGTAAAACCCCAATGCAATAAACTACATCACAGCCAACTCCAGTATATTTGGTGAGGTCGAATTGTGTAATCTTGAAATTAGTAAAGCCTGTTTGCTTCATGTTTTTTTTGCAAGAAAGGACAGAATCACCCAGATCAACACCCTCAATGGAAGCAGGTTGCCATGCAGTAATATGGCACAAAAGGCTGCCATTACCGCAGCCCAGTTCTAAAATTGTTCTATTAACAACATCAGCTTTTGTAATTGGTGCAAACCAATCTTCAAATTGGCTCACTGTATATACCGAACCGCCGGGTAAATTATTCCATGAAGAGGCAAAAGCATCAGCAGTTTTTTTATCACCCGATTCGATAGTACTCACTCTATTTCTTGATAAATATATATTCAATTTCTTCAAAACCACCTACCCAAAAACACCAAAGCCTTGAACATAAAGCGGGGCTGAGATTGGCAAAAAAATTGATTATGGCATTAATAAAACGCATAATAGTAATTGTAAATTTGCCAACGCCCATATATGGCAGCAGGTGAAAAAAAGCGAAATAATGCAATTCCATTTTCTCTAATTGAAACTCTATCCCATAATACCCCGATTTGGTAAATGATGGATTGAAGTAGTAAGGGAATGTAACATCAAACCCGGCTTTGTGTTCAGAGTGGGTAAATCCGCGGCTGAAATGAGGCACTTTTATATGAAGCTTGCCATCTTTTTTTAAAATACGATGTAATTCGGTCATAATTACAAATGGCTTATCTAAATGTTCCAGCACATGCGATGCCAGAATAGAATCAAATTCCCCATCTTTAAATGGGTAGGGTACCACATTTAAATCGTGCTGAATATCAATTTTAATATGGGAATGGAAGTCGACATTTACAAAGCCTTCTTTGTAATCAATTCCGCAGCCTAGGTTTAATTTCTTCATTTGAAATTAATTTTCTCTTTAATTGTAAATGGAAATTTATCCTGGCTTTCATAATAAGTTCGCATTAGCATTTCGGCAAGAACGCCCATAAGTATCATTAATACCCCTACCACCATAAACATAGCAGAAATTGTAGGCAGTGGAGTTTGTATGAAATCTTTTTGCCCGGTAACTTTAAAGTAAACCGCCAGGCCGCTTGTAAGTAACATAACTACAAAGGATAAAATACCCGCGCCACCAAAAAAGTGAATAGGGCGGTGCATGAATTTATCAAGAAATTTTATAAGTATAAGGTCGAGTATTACTTTATAGATGCGAAAAAGGCCATAATTACTTTTACCATAAAGGCGTGGCTGGTAGTTCACAGGTATTTCGGTTACTTTGCCACCCTGCCATTTGCAAAATACAGGTATAAACCTGTGCATTTGGCCATATAGCCGAACGTCTTTTATTACATCGCTTTTATAGGCTTTAAGTGTACAGCCATAATCGTGCAACTTAACTCCGGAAATCTTGCTTATTAAGCCATTAGCTGCCAGCGATGGTACTTTTCGGGTAAGGAACTGCCCTTTCCACCTGTCTTTTCTCCAGCCGCTTACCACATCATACCCTTCATCGATCTTTGCTAAAAGCTTTGGTATATCGTTGGGGTCATTTTCAAGGTCGCTGTCAATAAGTATTAATATTTCTCCGGTTGCTGCTTGTATCCCTGCATTAATAGCCGCAGTCTGGCCAAAGTTTCGTTTTAAGTTGATGAGTTTAAATGCGGTGTTTTTAGCGGCACCTTTGCACATTTCTTCCCAAGATGAATCTTTAGAGCCATCATTTACAGCAATAACTTCATAGCTATAGCTGCTTAAAGCCTTTTCGAGGGTGCTGAATAGTAATTCGATGCCCTTGGCCTCATTATAAACCGGAAGTATTACAGAAAGCCTAGGCATGCTTTAATATTAAGTTGACAATAGTTACAGACAAATATACTGATTAGAAGTTTGGCTTGAGTACATATTTGCTATAGAACAGGTTGATGGCATCCACTACTTCATCAGCGGTATCAACTAGTTTAAAAAGATCAAGGTCCTCAATACTGGCATTCTTTTCGTGGGTTATCATTTCTTCTTTAATCCACTTCAAAAGCCCTTCCCAATATTGTTTGCCAACCATTATAACAGGAAAGTGCGCCACTTTATTTGTTTGTATAAGAGTTAGCGCTTCAAATAATTCATCGAGTGTACCAAAGCCACCCGGCAGAACTACAAAGCCCTGTGCATACTTTACAAACATTACCTTACGTACAAAAAAGTAGTCGAAGTTTATAATTTTATCATGGTCAATAAATGGGTTATGCGATTGTTCCATAGGTAAGGTAATGTTTAGCCCTACTGATCTGCCACCGCCTGCTTTAGCGCCTTTGTTGGCGCCTTCCATAATACCCGGGCCACCACCCGTAATAACACCATAACCGTTGCGGGTTAGCTTAAATGCAATTTCAGATGCAAGTTTGTAGTATGGGTGCGATGGCTTGGTACGTGCCGAACCAAATATGGATACACACGGGCCCACTTTAGCCATTTTCTCAAAGCCTTCTACAAACTCGGCCATTACCCTGAATATCTGCCAGGCATCGGTGGCCTTTACCTCATTCCACGATTTATCCTGAAAGGCTTTCTGAATTTGTTCTTCGTCGTTAATCATGCGTTGCTTATTAAAAAATTATAACTCTTTAGACAGGTATACGGCAGTATGACTCTTTTTGTTCCTTATTATTTCTTCAGGGGTGCCTTCGGTAATTATTTGTCCGCCTTTTGCACCGCCCTCAGGGCCAAGGTCTATAATATGATCGGCTACCTTTATTACATCTAAATTATGCTCAATAACAATTACTGTATTGCCATAGTCAACAAGCTTATTCAGCACATCAAGCAACAGGCGTATATCTTCAAAATGAAGGCCGGTAGTAGGTTCGTCAAGTATATACAAGGTATTACCGGTTTGTCTTTTCGATAATTCGGTTGCTAATTTGGTTCGCTGTGCCTCACCACCCGAAAGGGTAGTGGATGATTGGCCAAGGGTAATATAGCCCAAACCTATTTGGTTGAGTGTTGTTATTTTTTGCGATATAGATGGGATTTCAGAAAAGAAATCTACAGCCTGCTCTACAGTAAGGTTCAATATATCGTTTATAGATTTACCCTTAAACCGTACTTCCAGTGTTTCCCTATTATAGCGCTTGCCGTTACATTCATTGCAAACTACATATACATCAGGTAAAAAATTCATTTCGATAGTGCGTAGACCTGCTCCCTGGCAAGTTTCACACCTGCCGCCTTTTACATTGAATGAAAACCTACCTGCCTGGTAGCCGCGTATTTTAGCTTCGGGTAAGGCGGCAAACAAGTTGCGGATATCGGCAAATACATTTACATAGGTAGCTGGGTTCGAACGAGGTGTTCTGCCAATAGGTGCCTGGTCAATTTCAATTATTTTGTCAATGTGTTGTATTCCGGTTATCGAATCATATTCCAACGGTTTTTTCTCTGACCTGTATAGGTGGTGATTGATAATAGGGTAAAGGGTTTCATTAATGAGCGATGACTTACCACCACCCGAAACACCTGTAACGCATATTAGCTTACCAAGAGGAAAGTGAACAGTAAGGTTTTTAAGGTTATGCCCTTTGGCACCTTTTAATACTATTTCTTTACCGCTTCCTTTTCTGCGTTTTGCGGGTATGGCAATTTGCTTTTTCCCTAGCAGAAATTCTGCCGTAAGGCCGGGCATTTTTACAAACTTAGCTGGGGTACCTTCAGCAACAGCTCTGCCACCGTGCATGCCTGTACCCGGGCCAATATCAATTATCCAGTCCGATGCCAGCATCATTTCTTTATCATGTTCCACAACAATTACCGAGTTACCAATATCTCGTAATTGCTTTAATGCATCAATCAGTTTAGTATTATCGCGCTGGTGCAGGCCTATACTTGGCTCATCGAGTATATATAGCACACCCACCAGTTGCGAGCCTATTTGGGTTGCTAAGCGTATGCGCTGTGCTTCTCCACCCGATAGTGTGCGCGAACTGCGGTTAAGGGTCAGGTAATCGAGCCCTACATTAAGTAAAAATTGGGCACGGCTGCGAAGCTCTTTTAAAACTTCCTTGGCTATTACTTTGTTCTTTGCACTAAGTTTTTCCTCAATAGTAAGAAACCAATTATATAAAGCTATAATATCTAATGATGCAAGTTCGGCTATGTTCTTGTTATCAATTTTAAAGTAGAGTGCTTCTTTTTTAAGGCGTGTGCCTTTGCAATCGGGGCAAATAACCTTGTTCATAAAACCTGCTGCCCATTCTGCCAAGCCTGGTGCATCGCTATCTTGCCTTTGGCGGTCAATAAAGTTAACTATACCTTCGAAGCTGAGTGCGTAACTGGTTGCATTACTGTTAAGGCTTTCGCGCACTTTCAATATTTCATCTGAGCCATATAAAATTGTATGTATAGCCTCATCAGGTATTTTACTTACAGGTGTATCTAATGTGAAACCATGCTTTTCGCCAATAGCATCTAGCTGGCGGAATATCCAGTTATCCTTTCTTTTACCTACCGGTGCAATAGCACCATCGTTAATGGATTTGTGCGTATCAGGTATTATTTTTTTTGCATCTATTTGTGCTACTTCACCCAAGCCATTACAATTAGGGCATGCACCGTAAGGAGAATTGAATGAGAAAAGATTAGGTGCAGGCTCGTCGTACGAAATTCCTGAAGTAGGGCACATTAAAAAACGGCTGTAGTGATGTACTTTATTATCCTCGCTTATTATGGTAATAATTCCTTTACCGGTTTTCATGGCAAGTGTAACTGATTCGGCAATGCGCTTTTGAGCATCTTCATGCACTTCAACCCGGTCAATCAGTACTTCAATATCGTGTATGCTGTACCTGTCGGTATGCATTCCCGATTTTATTTCTTTCATATCCCCGTCAATACGCACGCGGGAAAAACCACTTTTACGCAGTTGTTCAAAAAGTTCACGGTAGTGGCCTTTTCGGCCTTTTACAACAGGTGCAAGTATTTGTAGCTTTTGTCCATTGAACCTTTCCATAATAAGGTCCACAATTTGTTTTTCGGAAAACCTTACCATTTTTTCTCCTGTTACATACGAGAAGGCTTCGCCTGTACGTGCAAAAAGCAGACGCAAGAAATCATATATTTCGGTAATGGTACCAACTGTTGAACGCGGGTTTTTGTTTACTGTTTTTTGTTCAATAGATATAACAGGACTGAGGCCTTCAATTTTATCCACGTCGGGCCGTTCCATGCTTCCTAAAAACTGCCTTGCATACGCCGATAGGGTTTCAATATAACGGCGCTGACCCTCAGCATAGATAGTATCGAATGCAAGTGATGATTTACCGCTACCGCTTAAACCTGTAATTACGACAAGCTTGTTTCGGGGTATCGACAGGTTTATGTTTTTCAGGTTATGTTCGCGGGCACCAATTACTTCAATAAATTCCTGTGCGGAAATAACATCGGCCGGCCTTTCTAAAATCTCTTGCTTCACTTTATTGTTCAAATATCATAAGCTCATCTTTTGCTTTGAGCTTGGTTGTATCGTTAATTGAGTTCCATGCGCAAAGGCGCTCTACCGATACGTTGTATTGCTTGGCTATCGATTTTATATCTTCTCCTGCCTTTACTATATGTACAGTTATTTTGCCTTTTGCCTCATCTTTTTTTATAATAGTATCTACTGCATTTGCCCCAGCCATAGTACTATCGGCAAAGGTTACGTATTCTCCAAGGTCAAGAAAGGGAACATTTTTTACAGGGAGTGAAATAGCATACATACGCCTATCGGCATCAGGTAGCTTATCAGTCAATAACCATGGGTTAAGCATTTTAAGTACCCTGTAGTTTATGCCCTTGCTTATAGCATAATCAGCAAGGTTGCCAATGGTGGAATCTATAGGTGCTATAAAAGTTGGCAATTGATTATACAATTCAGAATTTTTCAGATAAAAGCCGTACTGCTTAGGTGATGTTAGTAAAGCTTTTAAAGATAGAATACGATATACATACCTTGCTGTTTCTGTATTTAGTTCCAGGTCGTAATAATTATCCTGCCTTTGCTTTTGCAATTCATGTGCAACGCCACCAAGCCCCATATTATAGGATGCAGCCACTAATGTCCAACTATGAAACTCTGAATAGGCTTCCTTGAAATAACGGCAGGCTGCCTCAGTACTTTTTCCCATATTATAGCGCTCATCCACATCTTTGTTTATTTCCAATCCATAAGCCTCCGCAGTTGGTTTCATAAATTGCCAAAAGCCCGATGCACCTACCGAAGAAACTTTGAAACTAAATCCGCTTTCGGCTAATGCAAGGAATTTAAAATCTTCGGGTATGCCGTTCTTTTTAAGTATTTGTTCAATAGCGGGGAAGTAACGGTGGGCACGCTTTAGCATTAATAATGTTTGAGATTGCCAGTAGGTATTTACAAGCATTTCCTGCTCCAGATTCTCCCGTATTCCAAAATGATTCATGGGTACTTTTTCACCTGCAAAGCTCATTGTATCGGGTAGTGGTACCGAAAAGATTTTATAGGTCTGTGTGAATGTATTATTGTCAGGGCTGATATTATCAGATGAATTAAGAAGCTCCATTGTCAGTGATAAAAGCACAACACTTCCGCCTATAAATAGGATGTTTTTAATCCTGTTTTTAACTGCAGGAGATATTTTATTGAGAAGGCTAAACTTCATAAGTTTTCTTTTTTATGCGTGTAATAATAAAGAAAACTATAAGTGATAAAAAGAAATAAGCTGCGAACAAAGAACAGTATAACGCAGACCAGTTTTGTATGTATTTATTTATAAACACAACAAAAAGGAGTGACAAGCCGGAATAGGCAGAATACAAAACAGCTATGCGCGGTTCTTTAAGGCCCATATAAAAAAGATGGTGGGTGGTATGATCTTTGCCGCCTATAAATGGCGATGTACCTTTTAGTATTCGGTTTGTGAAAACTACAGTGGTATCTATTATAGGTAAAGCGAAGGTTAGTAAAACAGATAGAATGCGTTTGGTAGCCGGCAACATAGGTTCGGGTGTGGTGCCCCATAAAAATAAAATACTTACTGCTGCCATAAAGGCACCAAGAAATTGAGTGCCGGTGTCACCCATATACATTTTTGACGGGAACCAGTTAAATAAAAGGAATGCCGATAATGCTGATGATGTCCCCAATATGAGTGTAAAGAATACAGATTCAGATTGCTTGCCAATAACTAAAAGGCATAGTATGGTAACCAAAGCATTTAACGAAGCTATAGATGCTATCGCATCCATATTGTCGAGCAGGTTAATTGCATTCATAATGCCAACTACCCAAAGCATAGTGATAAAGTAGTCGAGGTAAATGTTTTCGAACAGTTGTATATAAATATGCGAATAAATGAGTATGACACCACAAAGCACCTGTGCTGAAAACTTTAGAAGTGGGTTGGTGTCATAAGCATCGTCAGCAAGCCCCATTAAAAATGCAATGGTGCAGACAGCAAGTAGCCCCAGTGTTTCAGAGTGAAGAAGTACATTAGGTGACTGAAAAAAAAGTGAGTAAATAATAAGTGATAAAAGAAAAGTGATAAAAAATGTAATACCTCCAAGTGCCGGTTTATGTATGTCGCTGAAGCGAACAATGTTTTCACTTTTGCGTATTCCTAAGGTCCTTGAAAATTTAAGGAAGAGACTATTCATCAATACCGAAAACACAAAGACAAATGCAAAATAGCTAAAGTAAAAAAGCGGTAGGTTCAGAGCCATTATATAGTATATTAGAACTGGCTTTTGAAATCTTTAAAAAGCGGAGCGCTTTTATCTTTTTCTGATAAAACAGGATCCGTAATATTCCAGGGTATATTAATATCGGGATCATTCCATCGAATAGAATCCTCAGAGGCTTTATTATAAAGTCTTGAACATTTATAGAGGAATACAGTTTTGTCTTCAAGAGTTTTAAAGCCGTGTGCAAAACCTTCGGGGATATATAAAATGGTCTTGTTTTTTTCGCTCAATTCCAATCCATAATATTGCCCGTAAGTAGGCGAGCCTTTGCGTATATCAACTGCCACATCCCAAACAGCTCCTTGTATTACTCTTACCATCTTTGATTGAGCAAAGGGAGGATTTTGAAAATGCAGGCCTCTTAATACGCCCTTTTGAGACATAGATTGATTATCCTGTTGAAAGTCATCAAGGATACCCATGTCAGCAAGAACCTTTTTGTTATAGGGTTCATAAAAATAGCCTCTGTCATCCTCAAATACCTTAGGCTGTATAATAAACAGCCCTTTGATGTGTGTTTGTATTGTTTCCATTATTATGCTTCGTAGTAATTTCCATGTCCATAACCATATCCGTATCCATATCCGTATCCATAATATCCGTAACCATAAGGATTACGTTTTAAGTTTACTCCATTCAATACAAATGAAAGTTTATGTAAGTGATTTTTAAAATAAAGGCGGTCAACAAAATGAACGAATTCGCGTTTTGAATAATCGGCCCTCATAACATAAATAGGGTAGTCTGCTTTTTGAAGCATAGCAATACCATCTGTTACCAGGCCTACAGGCGGATTATCTATAATAATAAAGTCATATTTCTTTTTCAGAACTTCCAATAAGTCATCCATCGCCTTGCTTATTACCAGCTCCGACGGGTTTGGTGGAATAGGGCCAGCGGTAATTACGTGCAGATTTTCGAATTCTGTCACCTGTACAGTTTCTTCAAGTGAATATTTACCAATAAGCAATGTGCTCATGCCTTTTGAATTATCCATACCAAGGGCAGTATGTATACGTGGTTTACGCATATCAAGGTCAAGTATTATAACTTTTTTTCCTGAGTAGGTTATTAACCCTGCAAGATTAATAGATACAAAGGTTTTTCCTTCACCCGATATAGTAGAGGTGATTGCTATTATTTTGGCTTCCGAATCGTTGGATATAAACTGAAGGTTGGTACGAATAGACCGGAAAGATTCGGCAAGGATAG